>Ga0126342_10008456_pt1:0-12500 | contig 18454 bp, 16 predicted proteins | sample Cyp1metagenome_FD_92528 | JGI IMG/M metagenome (GOLD analysis project Ga0126342, IMG submission 92528) | Coral microbial communities from Lord Howe Island, Old Settlement Bay, Australia - Cyphastrea 1 metagenome | ecosystem: Host-associated > Invertebrates > Cnidaria > Coral ...
CTCTTTCCCTCACTAACTCTTTCCCTGACTAACTCTTTCCCTGACTAACTCTTTCTTTGCTAACTCTTTCTTTGATTAACTCTTTCCCTCACTAACTCTTTCTTTGACTAACTCTTTCCCTCATTAACTCTTGGTTTGACTAACTCTTTCCCTGACGAACTCTTTCTTCGACTAACTCTTTCCCTCACTAACTCTTGGTTTGACTAACTCTTTCCCTGACGAACTCTTTCTTTGACTAACTCTTTCCCTGACATTCTAAAAGTCCGTAACACGGAAGTTTCTCCCCCTAAACTTCCTTTGATCATTAAAACATATATAGACTGATAGGTTTGTTGATGTCAGTCCATTGGACCGAGAATCGAACAAATATCATCAGGCAACACCTAATCAAAGGATTTGTTTACGATATAAGGGTTTCCTCTATGTTCCAATTTCACCAAACCAATTCTATCCAATTCTGGTAGGTTTTCCTGAGAACATGGAAGGTGTTACCGGGAAGTCAAGAAACGCCATGGTCCGAGGGTCTCTCTATTCTACGCTGATTCTTGTGTCTGGAATTCATGGGGGCTATGGCAATGATAGGGCACAGTATGGCTTCAAACTGGGGATTAGAGTCGCTTAGAGCAACGAATCATAAGCGGTCAATGTTTTGGACCTTTGACTTCCAAATTATGACAATATAATGACATAACCAAGTGCATTCAAACATATTCAAACCATCATCCAGCCCAAGTTTCCTGGTCGCCTGCCGGACTAGCCTTGGGAAGTGCCACACCGGAAACAGGCGAGCAACGCGAGCAACAACCTTTCGGTTTATGAAAAGTTGCTGCTTTATCTGTTTGTTGCAGTGGCTTTGAGGTAACCGGGCGGCTGGGTTAGCCCCATGGATGGTGAACAGGTTATCCATGGATTTTCGGAGATGTGGAATCCAGGCCCTTATTTAGTCAGTCAATTTGTGAAATCATCCCTTTGATTTATAGTATTTCCATGTATTCATACCCTCTGGTTATGACTAACATAGCCATGGAAAGATCTTTCATTTTTAAGAACGGTAAAACCATCTATAAATGGGCCATTTTCCATGGCTATGTTAAATAACCATAGGGTATATGTATTTATAGAGTCCAAAAGCCACATTGACATGATTTGGACCAACCAAAACCAACCAGATGCTTCGTAAGTCATGGTCACCATGCCTTGGAAAAGTTCGTTGATCATCGCTGGTGGGGATTCCCGGCTTCAGTTCAGATCATGGAGTATGATCATTTCCAATATGTTGGATAGATTTGGATAGTATAAATCAGCAAAACCTCTTGTTCTGGTAGCAGCTGGGGCGAAACATGGCCAAAACCGGCTTCCTGCTACCTCAAAGATGCGCTGGATCATTAAGAGATCTGGATTGCCGTGACCTTCCAATGACCACAAAGGCCGCAAGGCGTCGCATGAAGGCATACACGGAGGGCGAAACAGCACGCTGAATCAGCGGCCCACGGCACTTTTTCAAGCAAATCTGGTTGGGTGAGAAACACGGATCCGAATATAGTATGTAAACATTGAACATTATAATTAATGTACACACAATGTAAAAATATATATAAATATATTTCTATACATATAAATCATATATAAATATGTTTTTGAAAAAACAGCTACTAGCATAATCTAGCATATATATCAAAGAACATCTTCCAAAGCACCAACCAGAAATGTGTACTAGTCAACATATTCAACGTCCGCCTTTCTTTGGTGGATGAATTTCACGCGCAGAATCTTTTCTCGATCCTACGCCTGGGCAGGAGTCAGCCGCTTCACGGTTGAAGTTTCCACATCCAGAGATAGTTTGGATCCCAAGCCCCAAAGTCAACATAGGTGGTAAAATATGGTTAGATATGGTAAAATCCCACTAAAATAGTGCTGAAAAATCACTTCAAAACTATCTTTTTGAGGTCTACTATATCCCCAGCATTGTTGGATATTGATGGAGGTCGTCAAAAGCTCGATGAAATATCGAGAGGTTTCCCATCGTCACTATTTTTATGGCTATATAATGCTATATATATAATTAAATGAATAAATATATATATATATACATTTTTTTCATTCAGCCGCTGTAAGTTCAGAACTGTGCGGACATGCAAGAAAACCAGCAACCCTATGTGTCTATAGGGTGTTCCAACTGACCTGAGCCTGAATGTGTACACTAAACAAGGTTCGAAGGCTGGTAGTCAGGCAGGAACGTGCCAGTGGAAAAATGGGAACTCACATCGATAAGCGACTGGACCCACTTACGGTCGCTTTCGGTGAAGTCACTCCACTGTACCATGTGAGGGGCGGAACGCCTCATTCGCTCCTGCAAGGACATGAAGGCAGATCTCACGATGCCCTCACTGAACCCTGCAGGATACTCCTTGGCAGCTGCGGTCCTAAAACGCTGCTTGGCATGGTCAAAGCCGGCTAAAACTTTGGTGGGTCTCACCATACCAGGGCACCGACATGAGTGCAAATGTCGTGCCAGTCGCGGCAATCCTAGGCCTCTCAGAATCGTGGGCTTCACACTGTCAGCCCCATAGCGCCACTGCTCGAGGTAGACCATTTGAGCCTCCGGGGCCTTCATGACAAGGTCTCTGTGCGGTGGAGTCCTCCAAATTGAAGCATACTCCTCGTTGTCAGGGATGGAGGGGTGCTCCGTGACACTACCTCCTCCACCCAGGCACACACGGAGTTCAATCGCAAGGCTGTTGAGCATCAAGTGAGAGCCAGTGCCAAGCTGGTGCAACTCACGTAGCGACAGCTCCAATAGTCCCCATGGACGATCACAGGAACGTAGAGGTCGAGGTCCACGTCGGTGAAGGTCAGGGCATACGATATGACGTGCCGCTGTCCATGTCTCGCATGGAGGCCCAGTCAAATTGAGACCAAACAGTCTGCCATCTGCCAACGCAACCAAATGGTCAAAATTAGGACCAGAGAGGAGATCTCCCAGCTGACCATGCACCGCTGTGTCCATAGAAACTGCTACCACGTGTAGGTGAGGAAAGTACTCCGCAGCCAGTCGCTCAATCCAGTCGTGACAATCCGCAGCGCGGCGTCTCCCGGAGAACATGTGCAGAACAAATAGTGTAGGCTTCTCATGAAAACCAGACACCAACGGCACACCAGATAGGCAAGGCCAGTCAAGGACAGGAGGCACCACACGGCGTAGAAATTCCGCAGGATCATGATATAGCCGAGAAGGGGGTTCATGATCATGAACTCGTCGACAGTCAGGAGCAGGCTCATGTAGAAGAACTGTTGCACCAGGTTCGACTGCACGATCGAGCTTGTCAAACTTCATCAGCATATCCCACATGTCGAACATCTTGGTGATCTCATGGAAGGCATTATCAAGGCATATCTGAAAGTCTGGATCTTCGATATGGTCAATGAGGTCAGGAAGACAACGCTGCCCCCAAACCAACAGAGCCCACGTCACTTGATGTTCATCCACTGAGTGCAAGGCAGGTAACTCTGAAAGGGGTGACATCCACTGAAACAGAACATCATCCACACAGACCTGCTCTGGGTCAGCACTCTGTACCCACGCATGAGTCGCCTCCAACAGCGTCTGAGAGACCAAAGATGTCACCTCCGGCGTCAATTCCTCAGGATAACCACATCGCTTCCATTGGTCATTCAAGGACTGCCTCAACTCGCGCTGTTGACATTCCCACGCAGTCGGCATAACATCTGGGAGTGGGCCGGACACTGCAGACACTGGAAGACGATGAAGACCAACCGCAAATGCGGGTAGCGGGCAAGAAGCTGGCGTGGACAATGGAGCAAAATAACGTTGCAACACATTGAAACAACCATGAACATGCCGTCGACTCCATCGCAAATGCTGTTGCAGCCTTTGAGTTGTCCAGAAGCATCGGTTGCATGCACGACATGTCGAATCGTATACATACCGCCGCTCCTCTGAGAACAATTGATGTTTGCGCCATTGGTGCGCTTGCAACCCTTGTGGTGTCGAAAAGCAGGATGGGCACACATGGCACTGATAAACATCGCGGTTGCCTAAAATTGGCTCATCTGGAATATCATCAAATTGAACTCCTTTGAATCTGCAGATACTGTAAAGATCCACGGTCTTGGACTTCATCTCAAATGCCAGAAAATCTTGGTGCGCAGCCCGACGTACAAGCCGTCTGACAAAGTTCGGTCCAGCGTCCTTGTTCTGATGGATCCATTGAAAGAGGCCTTGCGCACTCGAGGTAGCATCAAGATCAACACTGGCTGGTGCATGAAGATGAAGCCAGGATAAGGCATGTCGAAAAGCTGAACACCAGGAAGAGTCATTTCCAAGATCATCTTCGGCTGAAACGCAGGTGATCAGGTCCTGGGGAGCATGAGCAATCATCTGGAAACCATAAAGCAACCGATGTTTTGCAAGGCGCGTGGAAAGCGGCATCAAATGCCATTTCGCCTGAAACTCACCATCAGGCAGCCGCGTAGAGCTCCAAAAGCCCTCATTCACGATGCGACGCTGCCAGCTGATAATGGCATGCGACAACTTGGCATAGAGGCGGGAGTTCAAAAGAGGCCATGTCCCAGCACCATGGAAAAGAATGGACAGCACCAAGGATTCAAGCAATTGCAAACGGACTGCAGGCTTCAGTCTGCGGTTGCTGAACACAAGTCTGGAGAGTTGGCGTAAGCTGCAGAGGCCTTGCCCAGGCGGCCATGAAGCTCAGCACGCATAGACAGGCTCTGATGAAATGCCGTACCTAGATGTTGATATTGCGCCACAACACGCAACGAGCGGCCACAGGGCAGGGGCAGTTGTCCTGCATGTTCAACAAACCGCTGATGGCGACATGCAGTGGATTCCGCACCTCTGTATTGGCAGACAAGTTCGGTCTTGCCCGGTTGCATGTTGAGTTCAAGCCCATAGGACCGCATGGCATCGTCCACCGTCTTCAACACAAAGAGCACTTGCGAGTCCAGTGCACGAGCTGAAACAGAAGGCACAGGAACTGCCAAGTCATCTACCCATGTGGTCAATGGTGGAAAAATTGGCAACTGAGCCGCAGCGGCACAAAGCGCAGCATTGTTCCATAACACGGCACCAATGTCTCGCAATACATTGGTCATAGTGATGTTGTAGGCTATGTCAGCCAAGGGACTCCCTGGCCGCGAGCCACGGTGCGTTTGGTGGCAATCTGCGTGTCCATCGACAACATACCATGTAGAACTGTGTGCATCTTGTACAGCTCGTTGAAGGCAAAGGTTGGGATGTTGCTGAAATGGAGCTCCATGAGGCGCAATGTCGCGATGCAGCTGATCAATATCCATCCCAGCACTTTCCAGGGCTTCACGCAATCGATGAGGAAAACATGAGCCTCCAAAAGTATGCTCCCTCAACATGCTGTGAATTGCTGCACGCACATCGAAGAAGATGACTCCACAGGATAGATTTGCAGCATCCGCCAGTACACAAAACGTGCGTAGAAGGTGAGTTGCGAAGCATGTTTGTTGCCTCTGAAAGCCACCAAGTTGAGCAGGAATCTTCAATTGAGAAGCCCAATCAATCATCATCTTGCGCAACATGGCGTGGTATATTTTTCCAAGTCCAGTCAATAGCATGATCCCTCGCATGGCATCTGCACGAAGTACATTGGTCTTCTTGGGGATGACATGGATCTTGCCCCCTTTCCACTGTAATGGCTCAGCTCCTAGCAAAAACGCCTTCAAGAACAGCAGGTGGGCAGAGTCTGCAAAGGGGAGCAAACACTGTTGCAGGGTGGTCGCAGTGACCTCATCCAAGCCTGGAGCCTTGCCCTGCTTAGTGCGTCGGCACAGCTGGGCAATGTCAACATTGGAAGGCAGGGCATGGAGTGGTACAATCATGGGCGCTTCAGAAAGGCAAGATTGTTGACGCCGGTGACAATCCGCAAGCAGTTGAGGATATGAAATAACCTCACCAGCCTCAAGAGCATCAAAGTGGGAGACGATGTCACACGTAGCGGGTCCAACACAGCGAATATTGTTGCGCCTCTTGGCCGCCTGTCGAGGAAGAAGCGGCTTCAGTGTCTTCCACAATGTAGGAAGCGATTCATCAGAATGCCGATCCGCAAGGGCTTGATAAAACTGAGAATCATCGTCCCTGACATGCGTTGAAACCAACTTACCAAGGCGGCGATGTTGGAAAAGATGCCACGCAAGGCTGTAGTGACATGAGCGCAACCAATCAGTGCAGGAAGGAACTTCAACCCACGTCGAAGAGCCTGTGGAATGCCAAGCACGAAAGATGCAGCGCAAGGTAGCAGACCGCATTGTGGCAGTAATTTGCCGCAGTCGCTTCCAATGTCCTGCTTTCTCTTGGATCAACTGCCATGTAGAGGCTCTCAAATGGCGCTTACGAGGCAATCGTCGCCGAGCTGGTTGATGTTGTTGGAGCCACCGATGGAACAGAGCAGCATGAGTATGAACATCAAGGGTCCAATCACCATAGGGCGGGCCAGATGAAGATGTAATGCCTTGCTGCGAGAAGGTTTTCAGCTGCTTCATGCGATCACGTCGGCATGTCCAGATCAGTACAGGTACATCGGCAGACACAGCATAGTGATCAGGACGATGAATAGCCAAGTCAAGGTCCAATACTCGACTGGTCAGCCTGGGGCATCGAAGACATTCATCGACAAGAACATAGTCAATTCGACTTTCAGGCCCTTTGCTGTGGGCAAAAGTCGCCGAGGAACCAACATGATGATCCACAAATGTCTGTGGGGCAAACATGTGATGGTCAATGAGCCATTGATGCATGATCGCGCCATGTGTGTTCTCATCGCAAGGATGATGATCGCCAACGGCCTGCGACGTCAACGAACCAACATTGGCATCAACCAGCATAATGCGAGGCCATGACCGATATGATGAAGGAACCAGTGCAGAAGTGTCAGTCCACCAAGATTGTGCTGCAAGCTCATCTGCACAGGGCACATGTCCAACAATGAAAACGATGCGCAAGCCATCAACGGCAAGGCGAACAATCAGGCGACGAGCTGATTGATGTAGCACTCGAAGGTGTGATGCGTAAACAGCTATGTGGCCATCTTGAACTGGAATCTTTTTGGCAACCCACAGCTGAACGCCACAATGACCAGAGCGCATTGCAGGGGCTGACAAAACATGAAAATGCTCAGCAGCATGATGTCCTTGAAGCTTGGAACGGGTCTCTTGCACTCCTACCACATGAACACCAAACTGATGGAAAGAAGTCATCAAAGCCTCGTGACGGGCCGACATAAACCCTCCAGTTGCATGCTGTGTGGTATAAAGAGTGAGGACATTGGCCGTGGAGCATCGCAACAACACTTCAATGTTCTCAACCGGAGCTTCAAGACCTCCGAGTCACGTTGAACAAGTGTGTGACTAGAAGCATCCGGCATCGAGGCATTGATAGGCAGCCGATACACAAAGCAGTCATTCTTGATGAAAGGATACCCAATCGCGCCCATACTGGCATAATGCCAATAACCTAGCCATTCAGCTGCACACAGATGTGGTTCAAGGTGCTGGGAAAATAGCTCTGCAAAGTCAGGTGCAGGAATCCATTCATGGAGAGCTGCCCAACATGCTGCATCAGCTGCCTCATTCCATGCATCACCTTGATGACTACGAACATGAACGTAGGAATGCTGGCAATCATAGCGCGCCTGTATCCAATATGTCAAAGACTGCGTCAGTCGATGAACAGACTGGTGCTGTGGGCATATCCAAGTTCCCAATGCAGCATGGCCAGCTGCAATGCAGTCAAAGGCAAATGTCACGGGCACATTCCAATACCCAAACATAGTCAAGCACCACTCATGCATGTACAAGCACCACAAGTGAGCAATGAGCATCGCCACATGTTCTGCAAAGGGAGCAGTCGCAGGAACAGGGACGCGAAAGGGCCTGAATCCACCAAATCGCAATCCTTCTGCAGTGTCGACAAGAAGCACAACTGCTGCAGAGGCAAATCGTCGTCCTGCATCAGAGATATAGCAAGATGCGCCATCTGTGTAGAACCAAAATTTCAAAGGAGGCGATCCATGCCAATCAGGACATGTAGATCGTGCTGCAATGGTACTGTCATGCCATTTAACAACACTCTCAAAGGGCAGACTCGGGCCCAGATCAAGATAAAAGAGCTGTTGTGCCAAACGCCGCACTTCACCGCAAGGAACATAAATTGATGGGTCTTCATGAGAAGTCAATGGATCCAAGGAGATACGGCGTGGCGGTGCGGATCGACGATGTTGTAGTTCCTCTTGGGGCCACTGAGCATGAGCCACCGCATCAGTTGTTAGGCGCTCCCAAGGTTGTCCACCACGCACCTGGATGAGTGGTGTCTCATCACTCTCAGCTTCCCATGGGTTCCCATGGGTCATACCAGAGTTAGAAACAGGCAAATAGGGGAGTTCCTGGATGATGATGAGGAAGCTCACTCCATTGCGGTTGCGCAGTGCAAGTCTGTCTCGAATCTCAAGATCACCATGCCATACCATGCATTGGAGTGGCGACAGCTCTGGGTAGCAGACATCTCCAAGGCCAGCAAATCCCAAAACCTGCGGTTTGGTCACCTGTGCAGGAGCAAACCTGGCAAAATGCCGCATCGGTTCAATCGTGTTGTGAGTGGCTACAATGGAAAAAAGGTTGGCTACTCCATCAAGGGGAGGCTGCTGCACAACAATGACATGGATCTTCTGATCTCGCTCAAGAAGAGTAGCAGGGGGCAGAGGTCTCACAAGGAACAGGTGGATGGGCCAGTGCGGATCGAGCTGGTCATACCACGTCTCTGCAATGTTGCGCAACCAAAGTTCAAACTGTTGATGAAGCCGTACTGTGCGTGGTTCATTGCAGTTTAGAAAGTTCGGCATTGCCAGAAACCATGTCTGGATGTCAATCGCAGGGTCATCATTGCGATCTGCAGCCTCAAGCTGGGCAATGCGGGCAGTCCAGTGCATATGCAACTCCTGTATGGCCGCAGGTTGAGCTTGCAGTGCTTGTAAAGGATCAATTTGACGTTCAAGGTCGTGCTGGATTACTTCTTGCCTGTAAGGAGGTTCATCTTCCAGTCGATCTTCAGGAGTGACTTCATGCGTAATCGCACAAGAATCATCGCTCAGGAAGGCTGGTCGCTTCTCCAAGGGTGGCAAAGTAGTGGCATAGAGTTGGAGGTAAAGGGCTTCGTCTCCATCAAGGAGCTCATGAAAACCTCGATGCCTCGGCACATGTGGTGGACCAATTGGTTCATCATACCAGCCCAATCGATAGAGGGTGTGCCTCATGGAGATCTCTTCAACTGTCATGCCCTGGTGATATGCGCTTGCTAGGCACCTGGTTGCAATGTGGTCGACATTGGAGCTGCCAGGTGGAATGGCGATCCTCATGTAGTCACCATCATTGACATAGATGCGTGATGCTCCAAGGGGAATCAATTCATCATTCACCCAGAGCAAGCATCGGTTGCTAGCACGTTCACAAACAGGCAGAAGGCCAAGGGCACGAAGAACTTGCTGTCGACTGAGTTGATCAGGAATCAGCCTGACTTTGTGCACTACTTCAGGGTTCTCCAATAGTCTTGCTGAATGGAACTCAACATCCAGAAGCACAAAGCGCTCAAGCGAGCCTGTGCTGAGATCTCCTCGTCGATGCGCGATGACAGAAGCTGTTCCAGCTCTAGCCGTGTCTTGTGGTGGTGTTTGAATCCAGTGCATGACGTACAAATCATCAAAACGTACTTGTAGTACTTGAGCTGCACGTTGATGCAAGCCGTAGTAATCATTCCAGTCCAGCCAAACTGGAGTAGGGCCACCCTCAATGGTATAGATCAGTGTGGAATACCAATCTTCCGGCATTTGGGAACTTGGTGTGGCCGCCGGCGAGTCATCCGAGGAAGCTGGTGTCAAATCAGCTGGATCTCTGGCAATGTTCCGATCTTCCATGAGGGCATCTGGTGGCTGATGTTGCAGTTGAGGCAGCATTGGCGCACCAGGTTGTATCAAAGGAGCAGCTAGTAGAGAAACTTCGTCATCTACTGCTTCGTCGATTCGTTTTCCAGCCTTTGCCTCAAAGTATTGGCGTTTGTGGCGGCTGACTGGTAGCGGAGCATGATGGCGTAACACACTGGCTTGTTGATGAGGAACTTCAAGAGCTAGTGGCCATCGTGACATGCATAGCTCGGTCTCCAGGCCCACAAGGAGGTCGACGCTATTGGAAAATCGTACTGTACCGGCAAAATGCCGTTTTTGGCAGGGCAGTGTGGTTGTCGTCGAACTTGACCGCAAAGTCCCAACTTCATGCGCCAAATCAACGGCTTGCATACTGGCCTTCCAGGGATTGACAAAAATGTCCTCGGTGATGATGCCATGGTTCCAAATATCCACAATCATATTCTGTAAACATGGCTCGTCTGAATGCCTAGGACAAGCCTCAGAAAAGGCTACTTGCCCGGCACGGAGAGTGCACGCGAGCCAGGACCAGAAGGCGCATCTAGCCTTGGTCTTTTGGCTGCCACAGCCTTGTCCTCGTTGTTGATGTCGTTCTCCTCGGTGGTGGCCTGCTGAATCTTTTCGAGGCTGTCCACGACCGTGTGAATCTTCTTTTGGATGGTCTCTGCAGTGTCTACCTTCATCTGGTCCTCGTCGTTCTCGCCATCTGAGATTACTTCCGTCTCTTCGAGGTCTGCTGCATCTTGTTGAAGGTGCCTTTCCTTCGCTTCGTCCAGGTGCGTTCTTGCTATCTGGAGTTGCTCCTTGGCTTCGAGGAGTTCTTTCTCTAATGCAGCATCCTTCTTCGTGAAGTCCTCCGCAAAGGTTCTCCATCTTTTGATGCTCTCGTCCACATAGGCCGTCCAAGAGCTGTGCAGCTTCGTTCGGGCTGCCTTGGCTGCCTTGAACTTGGCACGAGCATTGTCGACCTTCTTGACGGCCTGATGCATGCTTTTGGAGGTCACCTTGGTGTTCGTGGACTCGGCAATGATCTGCTGAATCTCTTGTGGGGAGAGCGGCTGATCCTTGGTCTGAAGTCTGCTTACCAAGGTTTGCAGCTGGACAGCTGCTTGAGGATCTGCACTGCTCGCGGCTGCAGTGGCTGATGTGGTAGGCATTGATGGATGCTGTTTCGAATTCCATGGTGGGTCGAAATCGGGCGTCCAATTTTCCTGCTTGTCTGTCTTTTTCCCTTTCGATCTCGGAGTAGATGAACGTCGCTGCCTGGCATTCCGTGGTGACTTGGAAGATCTGGCTGGAGCTTCCCAGTACTTGTCGGAATAGCTCCAGGTCTCGTGCTTCTTTGCACCATGGATGTATGTGTGGTCCAGACATTGATGCCAAATCTTGTCGCAACGGCCACAACGATTGGCAAGCATCTTGTTGAGCCGCTTGCAATAGCGGCACCTCCAAGGCTCCTTGATCGCTTCCGCCATCTTGTCCTTGATGCGGCCAATGAAGGTGATGTCTCTCGAATGATGCGACTGCAATGTTCTGGCTATGCGACTCAGGTGTAGATGGTGTGGGTGCCAAATACCCTTGCGGTAGCAATGCCACCAGAATCTTGCAGTAGCCCTCCTCCGTCTCAACCGCCTTCTCTGCGTGGGCGTTATAGTGCCAAGGGATGAAGTTGTTGACAATCACCTCAATGAGGAAGAAGAAGACCACAAAGTGCATAAAAGAACCAGAATGAAGAGCTCAAAGGGCGCGGGGACAAAGTCAACCTCAGCCACAGAGTGCCCACAATCCAGTTGCAAGGCCAACCCAGAAATTTTACGCGGCTGGGACCGCAGCAAAGGTGATTTTGGATGGCCAGTCCAAAAGAGCACAGTGCAATGCAACCAGCGTAACCAGGGCAAGCCAGTTCAGTTACGAGGAGCAAGGCCGCAAATGGCCCGGGGGTGGCAGCACAAACAACCCCCTAAGGTGAGTGGTGACAGCGCGGCAATGGGCACCCTGCTGTTCAGCCAAAACCTTATATATATATACATGTGTATAAACACCAGAAATTCCATTGTCCCAATAGGTCCATGATATTCCATATCATAGGCTTTTCGACCGGGGTGGGCACGTGTTTCCAGGATGTTGGTTCGACGATGTTTCCGAAACCATATCTACAACTTGTTTATTTTAGGCTTTGCCATATAATATGTACATCATTGTACATCTATCATCTGCTAAAACATCAGGATAGTACCAGATCTGTTGTCACCTACCACCAATCACAGAAGTCATTTTGGCTTTGCCTATACTTTTCTCAATATCTTAACCCAACATGTGGGTGTGTCTCAACAATCAGGTGCACAAACGCCTTTTCAATGATCTTAAGTCTGATTTTGTTCATGAAGTTTCCATATTAACTCGTTCCATGTCAAACTCCATTCCGCTCTCCCGGTAACCATTTTGGAGGCCCACGGAAGGGGATTTTTGAAAAAGACTGCTCCTGAAAAAATAGCTCCCTCCCAACCCGTGGATAGGTTTCAA
>Ga0126342_10008456_pt1:15000-18454 | contig 18454 bp, 16 predicted proteins | sample Cyp1metagenome_FD_92528 | JGI IMG/M metagenome (GOLD analysis project Ga0126342, IMG submission 92528) | Coral microbial communities from Lord Howe Island, Old Settlement Bay, Australia - Cyphastrea 1 metagenome | ecosystem: Host-associated > Invertebrates > Cnidaria > Coral ...
AATAAAAAACAAAAATACACGGGTCTTCGAAGGCACTTGGCAATTTTCCAATCGAACGGTGTCCTCTGGTGCAGTATCATGAGAAAGCATGCCTCAGTCTATAGAGATAAACACATTGGAACATGTACTTTAAATGATAATTATCTAAGTACACACTCATACATTAATGATATAATATGATATATTGATTAATATAACTACATTAAATAATACTAATATACCTATATCCGCCAATATTTTCTTTTGAGTCAAGGCCCTGTTGCCATGGTTTCTTGATTGCGGCTAGCCAGATTTCTTGTTGTGTCGCTACCCGGATCTTTCAGATACAGTTTGTCTTTCTTGAGTCGAGAGCCTTTATTTCTCCAAGATCCTTAAGTGCCAAATGAAATGCATAGAGAAACTACTTGCAAACAATCTGCCTGCACATCTCCTTTGTAAAGCACCATTGTTGGCAAATTACGCTGTGGGTTTCAAACCCAGCTTTCCAATTGCCACGTTACGTCCCCGGTGCATAGAGAGCACCCTCAACGGCACATGGAAAATGCGACAAGAGTCGTCTTTCGTGGCTCCTTTCATTCTCGCTGACGGTTGCGACCATCAAAGTATTACCACAAGCAAATTTGAGCTAACTCCAAGTGCCGGAACATCAGCAACCTTCTACCCTCTGGTAATTTAACATAGCTATTGACAATGGCCATTTATAGTTGATATACCTGTTGAAAATGGTGGTTTTCCAGTTCGCTGCGTTAGTTTACCAGAGGGTAATTGAAACATCTTGAAACCACCAATGTACCATTTTGATCCATTCGAATGATTTTGTAGTCCATTACTATGGATTTTTCCATTATTTTGATTCATTATTGTGTGCTGTACGTCTTCGAAGGACCCCATTTTGCGACTCATTTTGAGCGACTCACCTCGAAACCTCCATGGCGTCCCGCGGATCGCAGGTGCCTCAGATCATACCTTAGCGGAGCCATCTGACATATCACCAGCGAGCGAAATCGCTCACTTTGGTGCAAATCACTGTCAGATTGATGGTAGAAATACTATCCTTATTAGATAGACTAGATAGATAGATTAAGATGAGATGAGATGAGATGAGATGAGATGAGATGAGATAGATGTACACAGATTCTATAGTGAATTAGGGGTTAGAAAACCACTTGTAACTGGGGGGCAGCACCTGGCATTGGGGTATTGTAACTTTCATCCAAAAACTAGGTGGTTGGTGGTGTCCGGAAAAAATGCTCGTCATTGGGGATCTCTCTCCTTAAATATGGGCGAACGCAACATCTATTTGAAACAGCCTGCCAAATGGTGTTGATTGTAGGGCGTTCAATTCTCACCAGACTATGGCACTATGGCCTTCTCTTTCAAATCCTTGTTTCATGGGATTGGTTTCAGGAAAAATCTTAACCGGAAACCATGGTTTTTACCATTGAAAATGGGGGTTTCCTGTAATATTCCGTCGGCCAATCCAATGATTTTTAGAGCACGCTGAGCTCTAACATCATCAGGTTGAAGGCCTAACCCCCCTGCCACCAAACATCTCGAACCAGTAGCCCAAGCTGAAGTCGCGAGAGCCTGATCTCGGCCCGGTAAAAATCATGGAAAATCTGTATTTACACCAAGATTGGAAACTGCATTCTACATTCTGGACGACCCCCGCAATTACACATAATTCAAGATGGAACCAAACAAGTTGGACCATAGCTAATCCTCAAATCATCGTTCGGACCGCTTCTTTCAGGTTTAGATTCAAGATTTTCATTTCAGGATATTTCAGGAGCAGGATATGGCAGTGTGTCAAAACCTTGTACCCCTGGTGAACATCAAAATAGCTGGTAAATGGATGTTCATCCCCCTAAAAATGGTATTAATAGGTATTGATCCATACCCATATGTCATCATGTCATCCAAAACAGTGCCAGTCCGCTGAGTTGATTCTGAAATTCAGCAATGGCCAGCGCCAGAAGTTTGACCAACAAAAATTTCAGACCTGGAATTCACCACTTAGAGACATACCAACTTACCCTCTGGTAAACGTTTACATAGCTATGGAAAATCACTATCTTTAATGGGTAAATCCACTATAAATCACCATTTTCAATAGCTATGTTAGTCATTACCAGAGGGTATCCAACTTGGAATTGATTCAAGTGAAACTTGAGAAGAGTTTTTTCTCGCTGCCCCATTCAGGATGAAACATCAGGAGCCCACTCGTCTCGAGCCATTAATATCCACCAAAAACACTATGAAACACTCAACATATACTCAACATATAGAATCCCTTGCTGGTTGGTGGTTTTAACCATCTTGAAAAATGATGGAGTTCGTCAATCGGAAGGATTATCTCATATATATATATATTGTGAAAAAAAATCATGTTTGAAGCCATCAACCAGATATAGAATCACTATTAGCCACTATTCACCACTATTAACCACCATTAACCAGTCATTAACCACCATTAACCAGTCATTGATCTCACCAGTACCCATCGTATTCCGAGACGTTCCTACCATCCACATGGTCGCCCCAAGATGAACTCCCCACGTTTCCACGGCGTTTCCACGGAAAGCGCACCCTCGGAGCATCGCCTCATGAGGCCAGGATATCAGGATACACAAACTATACATATATGAAATAGGATATGTGTATTATGAATGGATATGTTATGATATATGTATATTTATGATAAATATATGGTTTCCCTCCCTATATATATATGTATCTATGCTATATTTTCAAGAATCTCATGGTTTCCCTGGGGCGCCAAAAAAACAGTTCAGACATCAACGGAGATTGGATCAGCATAACCCATCGGGATGGTCAACAAAAAACACATCAAGGCATGAAAATTCTGTGTGACAAAACCATGAAACGTACCCTCTGGTAAACTAACATAACTATGGAAAATCACCATTTTCAATGGGTAAATCATGTAAATCCACTATTTCGACTCTACCATTTTCAATAGTTATGTTAAATTTCCAGAGGGTACCAACAATTGTAGTAGCAAATGAATGAAAATGAGAGAATCTACTGAGTAAACTATTGATATTAAATAATAGTAGTAACATGTAGTGACTATGGCAGTAAACTATAGTACTATAGTAGATAACAGTTAACTATTGACACTACAAAATAATACTAGCAATATCAAACATCCACAACATCAAAATATCAGAGCAATAGTTCACTGTTCAATGCTGTTCGCATTAAATGGAACTCCTATTACTATTAACTGGTTGGTGGTTTTAACCATCCTGAAAAATATGAAAGTCAATGGGAAGGATTATCCAAAATATATTATGGAAAATAAAATTCATGTTTGAAACCACCAGCCAGTTAACATTACTAAAAACTACGATTACTCCTATTACTATTACTTCTATTCATATTAATAATATTAGATATATTAGTTTCATTACCTACTGAGGTAAACTGA
>Ga0126342_10008457_pt1 | contig 18452 bp, 15 predicted proteins | sample Cyp1metagenome_FD_92528 | JGI IMG/M metagenome (GOLD analysis project Ga0126342, IMG submission 92528) | Coral microbial communities from Lord Howe Island, Old Settlement Bay, Australia - Cyphastrea 1 metagenome | ecosystem: Host-associated > Invertebrates > Cnidaria > Coral ...
AACCACTATTAACCATTATTAACCACTATTAACCACTATTAACCACTATTAACCATTATTAACCACTATCAACCACTATTAACCACTATTAACCATTATTAACCACTATTAACCATTATTAACCACTTTTAACCATTATTAACCACTATTAACCACTATTAACCACTATTAACCATTATTAACCACTATCAACCACTATTAACCACTATTAACCATTATTAACCACTATTAACCAATATTAACCACTATTAACCATTATTAACCACTATTAACCATTATTAACCACTATTAACCATTATTAACCACATTCTTAGAAAAGTAGAACATTATCAACTAACAGGGGCTTCGCAGCCACTGCTCAATTGCTTTGGTGAGGTTTCTATGTGACCCAATCTCTGTCAGGGTAGACGATCTTTGCCTCCGGATGCTTCACCAAATGGCTCATGAAACCGCAGAAAATTGGATCCGCAGAAAATTGGATCATCCACCAACACAATTATCCATGTTGCCGAATTTCCAGCAAATATCAAATTCTGAGTGGTTAAATCCCAAATATGTGCTGGTGATATATATATATATATGGCAGTGTGTCAAAACCTTGTACCCCTGGTGAACATCAAAATAGCTGGTAAATGGATGTTCATCCCACTAAAAATGGTATTAATAGGTATTGATTCATAGCCATATATAAATATCAATATCCCTATTTTTTTCTCTGAAGCCCAAACGGATCGGATTTGAATTTGCAGTTCCTATTCATTTTAGATGATTCCCCATGTATTCCCCAAAGATTCAGATATTTCCAGTTCCAATTCCAATAGAAATCTATAAATCTACCCTCTGGTAAACTAACATGACTATAGAAAACCACAATTTTTAATGGGAAAATTCACTATAAATGGTGATTATCCATAATTATGTTAGTTTACCAGAGGGTACCTCTTGGTCCATTGCTTGTGATTCCAAGCCCGGCTCGGCTGCCATCGCCTGCTCCTTGTTGTAGATCACCCCCACGCTGCCGATCACAGAGCCGGGCTTGCCATAGGATCCCCTGGTGGATGTCCATGGGGGTTCTCTGGTGCCGGCATGGTTATTCCACGAAAATCGTGGATATTCATCATGAATGGAGAATGGAATAAACATAGAATCATCTGGTTGGTGCTTTCAACACCTCTGGTTTCAACACCTCTGAAACATATTACAGTAGTCAGTTGGGATGATTATTATGGAAATATAAAAATGTTCCAAACCACCAGCCAGTCATTACATAATCATGATAATAACGATGATAGCAATTGACTTGACGTTAATATTATCATATCTCATTTCGTGGGAATATCATATCTCCATGACGCTCCCACGAACAAAATTTCCAATATGATCATGCTGCAATCTCCATGTCGTTTGAGTGGGAATCTTCAGTGATTTCTCATGGGGATGATGGTAATTGTCGAACATCTCTGGAGATTTCTTGATATTCACCAGGAAAAACCATGGTACTGTTGATGGAAGAAATCCTGCACCACCTTGGATGGTTAAAACCCTAAAAATAATGGAACAAAGTACCCATCAACTGGTGCAGGATATCTTCCATCAACAGTAGGATGGTAGGTTTAGGAACAAACCATGATCGAACTCATGGGAACATCCAACTGGAAGGATGCTTGATTTCGTGGACCTGCAGGGTCCGTTGCCGGTCCGTTGCCTTCGTGCCTTCGCTGGGCGCAGTCATCAACAAACATGCTGTAGCCTTTGGTAATTTGACAGCAGGACAACTATCATTTTTCATAGGTAAATCACCGAACATTGCACAACAGTAACATATCATAACATATCACTGTTTTGTTCAATCTGTTAGCCAGGTGTTCAATGGTTTTCAGCACCTCCGTGATCAGAAACCAGTTCCCAAAACTGAAGCTATGCGCGCGAAGCGAACTGAAACAACGAGCTTCTTGGAAGTGCACGGAACCAGTGAAGTGTTTGTGGATATAGAATCAAAGTTCAATATATGATGTTCTGGTTGGTGGTTTCAACATCACCAGGCCGGGTAATTTTCAGAATTTCGGAACATCCCATGGCATGCTCCACCCATCCACCCATCGCCTGTCGAAGGTGTCCGACTTCTCGTCCCCGACAGACACCTCCCGGGGCAAAATGGCTGGAGAAATCTGGGAAAACTCCCCCGACTTCGATGATTTTCCCCTGTGCCATCGATGTTCAGATAACCAATTTTTACTATGGTTACTATCGATGTTTACTATCGATGTTTACTATCGATGTTTACTATTACTATCGATGTTTACTATCGATGTTTACTATCGATATGCCCAGGGCTTCACAATTGGGCATATGTTGAGTCTGTTGAGCCTGTGTTGCAGACATTGGAGCCTGTGGGATTGGTTGCTGCAACCGGGGGCTACACGCTGCCTGCTGCAAGGTGTCCATATGTTCATTGGCCAATCCTCATTGCGGCACTGTTCGAGCAAATCTAAGCGCTGCCTCCGATCGTGACGTGAAATGCGGCGGCTGGGGTGGCTGGGATGTGGAGAAATTTGTACCTGGCAATGTAACTGCCATTTTTCTGCAGTACGTTCCTCTCGAGCGACCCAACGGCGAGGCTTCTGATTTTTGCTGCGCACCTCAGGCAACCCTTTCTCAGCTGAGCTGAAAGTCGTCGGTCGTGTAACAGTCAACTGCCATAGATCTTGGAAGGTATGAAATCCAGCCTGTAGATGAAGTGCTCTTGATACCTCAAGAGTGCGAATCTCCCTCTCGTGCTGTTGTGAGGCCACCGACCCTGTGCTCGAGCTGTTGGAGATTGGCATGTCGAGCTGTTGCACCTGGTGATCAAGTCCAAGGATCCCAAGTTCAGCCCATCTTTTGTGTGCTGTGCTTCTAAGGGACGAATCTACAGGTGCAAAAATGAACGAAAAACCGAAAATTGTAGCTGTTCAAAAAAAAATAATCCATTGATTGTAAATCTGGTTTCAGCCCCTCTGAACAATATGAGTCAATTGGGATGATGACATTCCAGGTATATATATCTATACATTGGGGGTTCCATAAATGGGGGTACAAAAAAAAACCGCTGGATGGTTTATTTCATGGAAAATCCATCAATGGATGAGACATGGTGGTAGCCCTATGACTTCGTTGACTAACCAGGCCGCCATGGTTAGTCAAAGCCACCAGTGGGATGACCCTTAAATTCCAAGTAGTTGTAATGTTAACCCCATGGTGATTTAGCTATAACAAATGGTGATTTAGCTATAACAAATGGTGATTTAGCTATAAAAAAATTGTGATTTAGCTATAAAAAATGGTGATTTAGCTATAAAAAGTGGTGATTTTCCATAGTTATGTAACAGTTATGGATGTTGCTAAACCATGGTTTATGAAAATTAGGGGGGTACTCCTCCAATAGTCATTTCATCCAATACTTTTTTATGGTACCCTACCAAGTAAACAGCCGTAAACGGGGTTTATTAATCCAGGGTTGACATTACTATGAACCACCTTCTGCGGGGTAGTTTTTCAATGGACCCTTCTTGTGGACTCAGATTCATGAATCTACCCAAACGGGTAAACGTTTACAAAAAACGATGGAAAGATCCAGCATCTTTAATAAGTAAATCAACAAACTAAATGCGCCATTTTCAATAGCTATGTTGACATTACCAGAGGGTAATCGCAGTAAGACCCGGTAAATTCCTATCAGGTATGGATGAAACATGTCGAATATCATCATACATTCACATACTATCTGGTAATCCATCGTATCAATGGACATTCCCTCACTTATGGATGCTTTTCCCTTTAAACCGGCATTCATAGGGGATTTCTGTCCATTTCCTAGCTAGCCATGTTACCACCAGGCAGCAGGGATTTTTCTATCAATATCTACGGTGAAATTTGGTGTATCAATGCGTTATGTATGTTTAAAACAAAAAACCTTTGACATTATCCAAATGGATGGAATAATTGGATATGTTTTCATCAGACTCATTATTTTCCTTTCACTCTCTGGTAATTTTCCGCATGGCAATCCCCCAATTTATGGCCTGCGGCCGCACATTTCAATGCGCGGTGATTTCCCAGCTAGCCATGTTTGATTGCCACATGCTAAATTCATCAATATCCTATAGTATTATTATTACTGCATCCGTTCTTATCCCAGTATCCTCCGATCGTCAATTATTATCCCAGTATTCTCCTTACCATCTTAAAAAACAATCTAAAACCATATCAAACTCTAAAAAACCATTTGAAACCATATCAAAACTACCCTCTGGTAAACTAACATAGCTATTGAAAATGGCCATTTATAGTGGATTTACCCATTAAAAATGGTGATTTTCCATAGTTATGTTAGTTTACCATAGGGTATCTTTAAACCCTCCATGTTTGAGTGTTTTCCCTCGATCTCCCCGAGTTGAGACGCAAAAAATCCGGTGAACGTTCTCGCCACGCCTGGCCACTGATGACGATGAACCTCGGCCAACAAACAGCCGCCGTCTGGTGGACCCAAGAAACCGACCATTGGGGGATGGTTAAAGGTGGAAAACCATAGGAAACCCACAGGAAAATGGAGGTTTTAATGGAACAACCATAGGAAAACCATAGGAAAATTGATTTTAATGGGTTAAAGTTAGGATTTTAGTGTGATTTAATGCGAAATGCCCATGGAAAATGAAGGTTTATAGCTGGGAAAATCAACTATAATATGGGTTTAATAAGTACCCTCTGGTAAACGTTTACAAAAAACGATGGAAAATCTTTAAGTTCGGTAAATCAACGAACTAAATGGGCTATTTTCAATAGCTATGTAACAAATTACCAGAGGGTAATATCAAACACCCCCAAGCGAAACCATGGTGGATGGGAATTTCCACATTTTTGCGTTTTTTTGGGACCATGCAATTGTGGTATTTCATATTAGGGTGATGCGATTATTATCTGAGTAGAATTTGTTTTTTCTGTTTTTTGTTTTGAAGGGGGATACTATTATGCACATACTTCTTGGAGATAATGTCCAATTGGATGTCGTGGGGATACTATCCACAGGGCCTTCTGGTTAGGACACCTCCATGTAGAATCCATTCATCTAACACATTCCATTCATCTAATTGTAGGTGAAACCTAAAATGGTGGTACCATATTTCTCATCCATTTTAATAAGATTTTCCATTCTAAGCCATCCAGCTATTGCAGTACCCCCATTTATGGAAAATACCAATTGCGGACATTCCATTCATCTTAAGTGGCTATTTCATCGGCAAGATGTCCGCAGCAGCTGCGATTGCCGTCTGTGGGCCGACACCTTGCATGCCCCAGGGTCATCGATTCGAATCGCACTGAGATGTGCCTGTGTGCCGGTGCCGTCGCAAAGCGCCACACTTCCACCTCCACAGGGCCTTCAGCACTGCCTCCTGCCTGATGCCTGCTGCTGTTGTCCCGGCCGCAACGGTCGGCGCAGCCGGTGCTGCCGCGTGGAGATTTTGGCAGCGGCCTCCGCCACTGAGGCTGCAGCCAGGGCCGCAATAACCCCTGGGTTATTGCGGCGCAGATACACCGTGAGGTTTCTGCCGTGGGAGCTGCGGGTGGCATTCGCGATATGCCCGTTCTGCGCTTTGTCCGCAGCTCCCATAGCGGCAAGGCCCAGCGCGAACACTTGAACCCTGTCCAAGCGTTCTCGGACGTCGGCTGCCTTGCTGTTCAGCGCGATGCCCGCTGCGGCTATGCCCCTGTTGCTCGACGATGCCACTGACTTCATATCTTCCAGCGTGGCCATGAGAAGCCTTGTTTCGCGGATCTGAGGATGCCCAAGGCCAAGGAAGGCCTGCATCAAGCCCAAGGATCCAAGAAATGCTTGGATCTCGCAGCCATATTCCCTAAACCTTGGAATTCCCAACTGTTGACCCTCAAAAAATCTATCCCTTCCATACCCTCAAGATCACACAAATCCCCTTGTCCGACAAATTAGAACCCCAAATCTGGGTTCTAGAATGGTGTTCCTTTAAACCCAAGGTTTCCAAATCCCTCAACGGAGAGCATGCTAGAATCCCAAAGTCTGCGGATGGTAGGGTTCCAAGATCATGTTCCTGCAAGCTATAAAATCATGGAAAATTGTCACGTTTTTTTTGGGGAATCTCCTTGTGTTATGATTTAAAGAAAAAATGCATTTCATTTGCACACAGTTTTTGTCGCCCCGTACGCATTGCACGGTTCAGGTCATCATTTTTTTTTCTGGATTTTTCTGTTTTTGAAGGATTTTTGTAAAGGCTGCGTCATTGCAACCTTTTGGCCCCCTTTCCCCCACAAAGACTGCGTCGTCCAGTCATCTTTTGAAATCACCCTCTTCCTTTTAAAACATATCTTACCGCATTACAGTCTGGCAAGACTATCGCATTGAAGGAGAGATTGCCTTACCCATGACCAGTCTCAAAACTTCCTGGGCCATCAGTCTCTCCCCCTTCTTTGTTCGTGACAAAATGGCTAAGTTTGGGTTACAGCTGGCCATCAGTCAGCACCTGTGGATCTAGAATAGTTGCCTTCAAGCTCCCAAAAAAGAATTGACACGCATTGACCTGGGGAAGATGATTATAGACCCGCGTCCTTCTTTCCAAACGGTTTGGTTGAGCCAAAAGTGTTGGTACCTAAAGAGTGTGCAGAAGGATGTAGAATGTAGAAGGGATGTCAAAGGATGGCTCAGCGGCTAAGTTGGCTTATAGCTGGCCATCAGTCCGCACCTGGGGGTCTAGAATGGTTGCCTTCAAGCTCCAAAAGCACTTGACACGAACTGACCTGGGGAAGATGACGATAGACCCGCGTCCTTTTTTCCAACCGGCCTTGTTGAACCAAAGTGTTGGTATCTAAAGAATGGAGGTGTTGGGTGGAAACGCGGAGGCGCATCACTGCAGGCTGCTCATCACAACTTGACCTGGCATTTGTGCTTTCCAAACAACAGTGGCATTGTGTGGGAGGTTGGAGGTAATGGTGAGGCTCGTATTTTTTCCATTGCGGACGTTGCCGGATATAATTCAATACCTTGTTTATCATTGCACATTGCTGCAGCTGCTCAACACCGTTTTACCTCCTTTCTTCAGACATTTCAAACCAAGCGACGTTGAAATCACCTGGTTTTGAATGAGAAAATCTTGATCGACCAAAACCACGGATGCTAATTCCAAACATGTTTTGCACCTTTGTGCAGAGACCTCATCACGACTTGGTTCCTTTTTCTGCACTCCAAAACAATGACCTTTTCTTGTGGTCTGTTGGAATCAATTCATACCACCACAAGGCTCATATCTCCAAACTTTCAGGGTTCTAATTTGATAGCCTTTCAATGTTCTAAAATCATGGTGATGATGATTTTAGAACCTTCAACGGGAACCCCAGCGGGGGGATTCTAGACACCTCGATCTTGAGGGTATTCCCTTTCACCATACTTAAGCACCCTGTTTCATAAGGCATGATTTTCTCAACATTTCGAGAAATCAATCAAACACCATTGAGTTTTAATATTACATAATTACATACTTTAAATGACTTTAACGTACACTCATCCATCAACAAAAGTTGGCATGACAACTCTTGACAATATGTTCAGGGAGTCCCAGCTTCTGACCATCGAACACAAATCGCCCTCTTTAATCCCCAGTTTTGTCGATTACCTTCTGGTAAATTAACATAGACCCTGGAAATAGCCTAGTTTTAATGGAAACTAATCTTCCAAACCCTATTTGCCAGGGTCTATGTTAATTTACCAGAGGGTAAATTCGCATTAAAACAAACAAAAACAACTCATTCTGATCCCATTATGAATCCAAAAAACAAACACTAATGGCTATAATGGTATACTGGTATAATGGCTTATCATAACAATGATAATTATAACCATTAAACCATTATACCATTATAATACCATAATAGCTATAATGGTATAATAGTACATAAAAGTTATAATTATCATGGCTTATTATACCATTATAGCTAATATAACTATCAGAAATCCCATTAGTTCATCAATTTCTCATGTTTAATGAGTGAATACCCCACGAGTTCATCCAATGTGAAAGTCCCCAACCTAAAGATATGGAACATTTGCTGTGTCTCCTACAGTGATGACCATAAAAATTCGTTATAACTGGTTATAATTGGGATGAAAAACATTCTATAAATGGGGTGTTGTTAGTAGTTATAACTGGTATTTCTGGCCATAAGTGTATGGAAAATGAGTTTATTGTATACCCGGCCTGGTAAACGTTTACACAAAACGAACTGGAAAGATCCACCATTTCAATGGCTAAATCCACTATTTCTATGGTCATTTTCAATAGCAAACTGTTGACATAACCAGAGGGTAATCCCTATTAAATGGTTTAATATGGATACTATTGGGATAATTACAGGATATTCATAGATATACCTTCACATTATAATCACCATGATTAACCATCAATATTAACCATCAACCATTTGGTGAATATTAACCATTATTAACCATTATTAACCATTATTAACCATTATTAACCACTATTAACCACTATTAACCATTTGGTGAAGAAAAAACCATGAAATCACCACTGGGTGCCCGAGCATGACATCACCGACCTGCTCGTCGTGCATCACGATGGGGTTCCCATCCTCCATTGGTGACGACTTCATCCCGCTGGCGACTTCGGAGATTTCTGCCATCGGGATTCAGAAAAACCAATAGGGTTTGCTATTGAAAATGAACTTTGATGGTGGATTTACCCATTGAAAATGGTGATTTTCCATAGTTATTTGTATGTTTACCAGAGGGTAATAGTGGGATAACTATTTAATATCAATGAGATAATACTCGAATATTAATGGGATAATAGTGGGATGCTAATGGGATACTAGTGGATATACCAATAGGAACTATGCAAAATATCAATGGGATAATAATCGAATAGTGGGATAATCCCATTTATCTGGGTAAATTATAATATTTCACTAACCTGAATCTTGCGGCCATTTGGGGATGATTTCCCTTATTAACCATGATTCCAGTGAGGTCGCAGTGAGGTCGTTATAATTTGCCCAGATTTAACATGATCCCAACGGAATGATGGACTAATAGGACTGTTCAATGGGTATGATGGAAGACCAATGGACTAATATGGGGATGGATCAAAACCCTATCCCCCTGGTGAACATCAAAATAGCTGGGATTTATGGATGTTCATCCCCTTAAAAATGGTATGTATAGGTATTGATCCATAGCCATATACCAATAGGACTATTCATATACATTGTTATCCCAATATATTAATATACCATTCAATAGGACTAATAGTGGGATAACAATGGTGTATTCATGGGAAAACAATGGCATATTAATGGGATAATAATAGAATAGTAATGGGACAATAGTGGGATGGTAATGGGATATATTAATCCCTATGGATCCAAGTACCTTCTTAGGAAGTGTGTAGTTAGCCGTACCTTCTCAGACAGTGGCCATGGATCCATAGGGAATGGATATACCCTCCGGTAATCAACTGTGGCAAATGACAATCCCTCCGAGTTCGATTCCGCTGTGGTTCATGGATGGGATGAGACTGGGATGATGTCATGTTAAAACAATGCCATCAACTTAACCAGCCATGGGAATGGTCAGTTTATACCACCTATAAACATGCTGATGACTGGGGGATGGTGCGTGCGTTTATGGCATTGTTAAAAACCCACATTCTCCCACAGTTGTCCATTTATAGATGGATTTTCCATGATAACCATCTCTATAAAACATCCATTTTCATTGACATGTTCATTTATAAACCATCCACTTTGGGGTAACCCCCATTTTGGAATGGTTTATACCATCTTTTCAATAGGGAAGTGTGATGTCATTCATTTTGTCGTGGATCGATAGAATAGGTAAACACTTCCCGAAATTGGTAAATCACCATTTAATCACCATTTCTTCATGGCTAAACGGCTAAATCAACATGTTCCATGTCGATTTCGTCCTCAAAGGACTTGGAGGTACACACCGCGGCCAAAGACTTCTGATCATCCTGCAGAGGAGCAACCCAAAATCGCCGGAAACGATGGGACCCGGCCTGGACTTGGAGAATATATTAGATATAGATACCAGTAGTACCGCACAAGGCGGTGGCGGAAGTTTCAAAAATACGAAACCTGTAAGAGAGGTGGGTTGTTGTGAATCACGGATGGCAGAGCGAAGCCACTGATGGACCGAAAGGTGATTGATGTCTCCTCTCTTTCTCTCTCTTTCTCTGACTATCTACCTACCTACCTACCTACCTAGGTAGCTACCTACCTACCTACCTACCTAGGTAGCTACCTACCTACCTACCTACCTACCTACCTACCTACCTACTCATCTATCTACCTATGTATCTATCGATCTATCTATCTATCTATCTATCGATCTATCTATCTATCTATCTAACTGTCTATTTATCTATCTAACTGTCTATCTATCTATCTTTCTATCTATCTCTCTCTCTCTCGCTTTCATCTGTCTATCTGTCTAGCTGTCTACCTGTCTATCTGTCTATCTATCTATCTATCTGTCTATCTGTCTACCTGTCTATCTGTGGTGCAGTGTCATCCAGTGTAATGTAGTGTAGTGTCATGTAGTGTAGTGTAGTGGAGTGTAGTGTAGTGTCATGTAGTGTAGTGTAGTGAAGCGAAGCGAAGCGACATCTGAACCTCCAAAAGTCGTCCGAACCCCTAGGTTCAAAATGTGCTTTTAACACATTTGGGTTTTAACATTTTTGACTTCGAAATGTTAAAAAAACCCAGTGTGACTTTAATGGGAAATGCCCCATGGAAAATGGAGGTTTATAGCTGGGAAAATCAACTATCATATGGGTTTAATGGGTATATACCCGGCCTGGTAAACGTTTACAAAAGACTATGGGCAAATCACCATTTTTCATGGGCAAATCAACTATAGCAATGTAACAAGTTACCCAGAGGGTAGGTCATTCACTCAGAATCCATTGATTTCCCCATGAGTTTCCCGTAAAAAAATCACATCCCCAGGCACAGTTTTTGGATTTGCCCATCCGGACACACCCATCCGGAATAAAAAAACATCTTCCGTATGGATTTTCAATTTTAGTGGATTGTCCAGTAGGCAATTGACAAATCAGCAAATCAATATAGCGAATTTCTCCAAACAGGGCTGCTCGCAATACCAAAGATACAGGAAACCTGTGAAAACAAAGAGGTAACATGACCAATTTCTCGTTGCGACACATGCTTTTGGATCATAGTTGGGCCGAATATTCGGTGGTTGTGAGGTCGATTATAACTAATAAACCCAGCCAGCAACATCTGTCAAGTTGTCAAGAGAAAGGGACTTACGGGAAAAGCGCCCCTGAAAAAAAAACATGACTTATCATTGTATCATGCCTTATCCACCAGCCTTATCCAATCGTTTGCCAAAGAAAGTGACAGCAGCGGGCCGCTCTTTCCCCCTTACGGCTCCTCTTTCAAGTATCGGAAGTCTTGACACGCTTGAAAGAATTCCAACGCCTGCAGAAGCTGGGAGTGACCCGTTGGAATGAGACAGATTCTGCGGGCGAAATGGGAAGGGCTATTTCTGTGGTGATGTGCAGCGCCAAAGTCGCGTTGAAGCCGGTGAGATGTCTCTATTTTTGTTGGGGAGAAGTCACTGGCTTTGCCACTCAACTTCACAATCCAGTTTTGGCCATGCAAGGCAAGAAGGCATCTCTTTTGACCTATGTAAAGAAAATGCATACATTCAGCGCTGTCACGGCTTGTCTTCAGCCTAGTAGGTCGAATTTTCGAGGGAGGTAGGTAGACAAGTTGAAAAGGCACAGACAGCGCTGTCAAAGCTCTCACATGGAATTCTTGTGGCTCAGTTCATGTGGACAGAATGATCATAATATGATCATGGACTGCAGAAACCATCATTTCATCATGACATGTTCATCATTTCATGCGTCCCCAGCTGTGGCCAGTGTTCAACCATGATTGGTCTGCTAGGATGGTGATTGAATTTAGGAACTGATGAGTAGGTCTCACGTCTGGACCCTAAAGCTTCTGGAAGAAATGGGCTGATGACCCCCGGCTGGCGGCTGGATTTTTTTCGGTAGATCTTCATGACTAGGACCCTCTGACTCCTAAAACCGGCACAAAACTGCATGTTGTTTCCCTTGGCATCTAGATATACCCTCTGGTAAACTGTTACATAACTCTGAAAAATCACTATTTTGAATGGGTAAATCCACTATTTCTATGGTCACTTTCAATAGCTTTTTGTATGTTTACCCGGCCGGGTACCCAATTCAAGGGTCTCAGATTCCCATTCCCATCATTCTCGATCGATCGTATCCTCCCAAAAACAAAACCGCCAATCTGAGTGGTGCCTTCTCCATCTGTGAAGAACTCAACTTCTCCTTGCACTCCAAGAATCTGTGTCTCTCCTGCCGTTCCCCTTGGAATCAGGAATGTATTTGGACAATTACATTGGATCATGGACAAACATGAAGGGTTTTTCTGGCTAAAACTCTACGAAATCACAAAATGGGAATTTTTGTACCCTCTGGTAATCCATGGCCGGAACATCCGCCTAATCTCGTTCGATAATTTTCCCATGGAAAATCCCACTCAACTACCATGAAATTTCCCCTTGAAGTCCCCATGAATTCCCATCAAACAACTCCAATGATGTTCCAAAAAAAATGCATGAAATTCCATCAAAAAAAACAACTTCCAATGATCTTCCCATGGAAATCCCAATGATTTTCCCATGATGTTCCCATGATTTTCCCATGAAATGCCCCAAAAAACTACCAGTCACCGCCTCACCACCGTCCCCCGCCAGTGGCTGGCTCCAGCTTCCAGAGTTCACCGCTGCCCACGGCGGTGATGGTGGTCTTGGCGCGACGACCGACCCCCTTTGGGGACCCAAAAAGGGCAAAATGTCAGTGATGATTATAACATTGGGAATATGGGTATGGATCAATACCTTTTTGATATACACTAATATTTATATATAGTTATACACTATTAATGTAGGTTACACCATTACCATCCCACTATTATCCCATTACTATTCTATTATTATCCCATTAATATGCCATTGTTATCCCATGAATATACCATTGTTATCCCACTATTAGTCCTATTGAATGGTATATCAATATGGGGATGGGTCAAAACCCTGGTACCTAGTGAACATCAAAATAGCTGGGATTTATGGATGTTCATCCCCCTAAAAATGGTATTAATAGGTATTGATCCATACCCAAATATGAAAATCACTTGGGAAACATCTGGTTGGGAATATGAGTTCGTCAGTTGGGATGATGACATTCCCAATATATGGTATATTAATGGGATATTAAATGGGATAATCATCATCTGGAACACCACATGGCCAGGTGTTATTTCCACAAATTGGGCCGTATTTCCCTGTTATAGTTTATTTCCAAGATTCTAATATTAGGGATAATAGTAGGGATAATGTTCTAGTCATAGTTCGTTATTAATATACCATAAGATATGCCAATATCCCATATGAAAGTCTATCTGGTATCCCATAAAGTATGATAATATATCTGGCTGGTGGTTGACCTACCCATCTGAAGAATATGAAAGTCAAATGGGATGATTATTCCCAACCAGATAAGGATTAAGGTATGTTTTTCAAGATGTTAACTATTATAAGGATTATAGGGGGTGTCATACAAACTATAGACATACAAACTATCCATAAGGATTATAGCTCTTTTTTGCAAGATTCTAAGTAGAAAATTACATGTTTTCTTTAAAAAAAACACACACTTATGTGAAAAAAATGATGATAATTATACGAATGTTGTTGATTATATCATAATGACAATATTTAACCAATCATACTCATACTGATAACACTGCTATATATATATATCTAATTGAAACCATTGTCATTTAATTGTAACAATAACTATAGTCATGTAAACTGCAGTGTATAATCATGAAATATTTTTCACAATACCAATGAATCGTAATAATAACTCTAAACTATTATCGTTCCTACTGTGGATGGAAGAAATCCTGCACCAGTTGATAGGTACTTTGTTCGATTATTTATAGGGTTTTAACCATCCAAGGTGGTGCAGGATTTCTTCCATCAACAGTATCATTATGATCATGATTAAAAAGTCTGTTACTCTGATCATTAACCAGCATTTACCATGATGTAACCATCATTCAACCATCATTTAACCACCATTAACCATTATTAACCACCATTTTCCTATGGTTTTCCTATGGTTTTCCTATGGTTTTCCTATGGTTTCATCACTGCAAAAAAGACTAAAAAAGGATGCCATGTCTTGTTCTGCCCAAGGGTGATGATCAAAAAATCATGGCAGTGCCATGGTTAGAACCTGGCTTTTTTGTGGTTCATGGCCATCTAGGTGTAAACATACAAAAAACTATAGAAAATCACCATTTTTAATGGGTAAATCAATAGAACATCATCATTTTTAATGGGTAAACTGTTACATTGGATATGGAGGTTTCCATTTTCATGGGGGATCCCCAAAAATGCTTGGTTTATAATGGAAAATCCCATCTGGAAATGGATGATGACTGGGGGCACCCTCTGGTAAACTGTTACATAACTATAGAAAATCAGCCATTTTTAATGGGTAGATCAACGAACTCAATGGGCCATGGTCAATAGCATATCACTCACAACGACAGAGCGAGCAACCGAACTTCAGGAACTTCAGGAGGAAAAGCTCTGGTCCAATCTCTCCGCTATGTCGGAACCGCTAACCCTGGAATATTCTGCAAGTTGCCGCTTTTCCAACTCGCTTTTTGCGGAAGATGATGGAAGATGCTTGTGCTGAACAAGTTCTGCCGTTGTAGACAGGGGTCCAACATGGGTCATTAAATGTTTCCATTGAACATCACCCAACCATGAATGGATTCGATCCTCCAAGGGAGCGTAGTCCATCTCGATGTCCTTTCCAATGGTGGCAAGATACCCGGCCTGGTAAACTGTTACATAACTATGGAACATCACCATGTTTCATGGGAAAATTCACTATTCCTATGGTGATTTTCCATAGTTGTTTGTATGTTTACCAGGCCGGGTAACGTTCTTCTGCTTTAAAGTGTCGACTCGTCACAATTAATGTCGTCACTGTTCACCGAGGATCAGCGCTCATCACTGTTCCTTCCCATGATCCATGACGGATCCATGGTGCTGGTATATATACTAACATAAAGGGGGTATATTGATGGGATCCATGTTACCATATATAGCAGCACCATGGATCCTATGGGTGATGGCATGATGGCGATGGCAGCAAAAATATAAGTTTTACGTCACTTGCGTGTTGCCATTCAGAAACGAGTGCAAACTTCTAATGTTTTGCTAGGCACAAACATTATCAGGGTTTAAAAACCACCATGATGATTTAGATCAGTTATATAAACCAAGAATTCAGACAAAACCGGTTGGTGGTTTCAACCCATCTGAAAAATATGAAAGTCAGTTGGGATGATTCTTTCCAATATATGTAAAAATAAAAAATGTTCCAAACTACAAACCAGATGAAGATCTAGTAATCTAGTATGGATTTGTCTGAAAAGGGTGGTATTTCATAACTACGACAACATGGATATGGGGTATATTCCCAATGACCGTCGATCACCGACCCGGGAATTTCGTTTCTCCAAAAATGGATTTGTCCAAAAATGGGCATTTACTTCGGTAAAGCAAAACCATTTTAATAGATGCCAACCATATCTAATTGTTGGTTTCAACCCCCCTGAAAAATATGAGTTCGTCAGATTGGATCATCATTCCAACTATTGGGGAAAATAAAAAAAAACATGGTTCCAAACCACCAACCAGTAATCAAAGTAGAATTTCCTATGCTTCTCCATAAAACCATAGGTTTACCATATGATGCCAAGCATATGATCGTCCCTTTGGATTTCAGAAAAAAAAACATGTTTTCCCCTCTTGGACGAACCAAAAAAATATATGGCATCGCCGTGTGAGTACCGTGCCACTATCTTCTGTACTGCAACTAACTCTGCAACTATATATCTAACTCTCAAACATGTTTAGATTGGCCATGTCTGATTCTCGGAGAGTAAAGTAATATCCCGATCATCTCATCATTGTCCCAATTATTGTCCTGGTTGGTGGTTGAGCCTACCCCTCTGAAAAATATGAGTCAGTTGTGATGATGACATTCCCAATATATGGAAAATAAGACATGTTCCAAACCACCAATCAGTCTTGGTGTTTTGAAACTTCCAAACTTGAATTTACACCCCCCTCCCTTTACTTTGGATCTTGTTGCAAGTCAATGCTCCACACAGTGGGTCATATCCTATCATATCCCAGCTTGGTTTGAGACTACTGTGAGGCAAATCTATATGGATAATATTATCATAATCATCTAAACAATGGAAACTATTATGATTGATAATGGAAGTACTAAGTTCTTTTTGATACATATAGAAATCATTGTACATCATTATCATCATATTTACCCATGAATGATCCTTGATAATTGATATGTATATATAATATTTAATATGATTCTTATACTCATTTATAGTACATATAGTATCACCACATGATCATTTGATACTTATTAACGTATTATATCACCATTATCTATCTATTTACATCGTCATGTTCCAAAAAGCCTCGCTGTAGACTTCGATATCATCATTATCCCATGGGTAATATATATATATATAATATTGGTTAAAAAAAACCTACTATTGGTTGGTAATATACTGTTAATGGTTAATAAAATGGTTAATATACTAATGGTTAATATTAATGGTAATATACTGTTGGTAATATACTAATGGTTAATATTAGTGGTTATTATATGGCTAATGAAGGTTAATAATAATCTTGTTGGTCGTTTTAACCATATTGAAAAAATATGAAAATCAATGGGAAGGATGACATCCCATATATTATGGAACATAACAAATGTTTGAAACCACCAACCAGTAATATATTTAATGTTGGTAATATAATCTAAATCATAATATTTTCCCTTTATCATAATATCAGTTACTAATTATGGTATCATTGATTATTAATGATCAGCATTGGGGTCATTCATTGTATTACCATTATCTAACGAGCCCATGGTAATATTATATGTTTTTTTATAAAAAAAACTTGGGTACTATAAATTCATTATAAACCTATATCATATAAACAAAATCTATCTATCTATAGAATGTGGGGCCCCCGTTCGATAGCTAAGTTGGCTTATAAGCACCAGTAACTATAGTTATAAGTACCATAAACCATAGAATTCTTGGAGTTATGTGAACCCCAACTTAGCTATCGAACGGGGGCCCCACATTCTGGGTAAATTATAATATTTCACGTTCACCTGAATCTTGCGGCCATTTGGGGATGATTTCCCTTATTAACTATGATTCCAGTGAGGGAGAACAGTGAGGTCGTTATAATTTATCCAGATCCCACTATATACACCATCATTATCCCATTACATACATTATATACATTATCCCATTATACTATATCCCATCATTATCCGATTATATACACCATCATTCCCTTCATTCCCATTCTATAATGTCCAGACCACATTGTAGATATACCCAACTCAAGGGTCTCAGATTCCCATTCTCAAATGGCCCATCGATTTATAGCTGGTTTACCGTTCTTAATAGCATGGTGGATCTTTCCATGGCAAACTGTTAGTCATAACCAGATGGTATCTATATATAATTGTATGTTGCTAATATCTATAATTATATGTATGTATAAATATCTATCTATCTATCTATCTATACCCATGACGGATCCATGGTGCTGGTATATATGCTAACATAAAGGGGGTATATTGATGGGATCCATGTTACCATATATAGCAGCACCATGGATCCTATGGGATATATATATATACACAATTGTACCATGATTACCCTCTGGTAAACTGTTACATAACTATGGAAAGATCCACCATTTTCTAGCTGGGTAAATCCACTATAAATCTATGGCAGTTTTCAATAGCTTTTTGTAGGTTTACCATTAATTCCAATTAATTATACCAATTAAATCTCATTAAATCACCATTAAATCACCTATAGTTTTCCTAGAGTTTTCCTATGGGTTTTCCATTAAAAACATCCATTTTCCTATGGTTTTCCTATGGTTTTCCAAGGAATCCAAAGGAATGCCCGCGGACTCCAAGGCACGGAGGAAGGGATGCTGTAGAGCAAGGCCAACTCCCCGAAGGAATCCCCAGGCCTTGATTGGAATCCAGTACTGTCTAGTGATAGTTAATAGTGGTTAATGGTGGTTAAATAGTGGTTAATGGTGGTTAAATAGTGGTTAATGGTGGTTAAATAGTGGTTAATGGTGGTTAAATAGTGGTTAATGGTGGTTAAATAGTGGTTAATGGTGG
>Ga0126342_10008458_pt1 | contig 18451 bp, 16 predicted proteins | sample Cyp1metagenome_FD_92528 | JGI IMG/M metagenome (GOLD analysis project Ga0126342, IMG submission 92528) | Coral microbial communities from Lord Howe Island, Old Settlement Bay, Australia - Cyphastrea 1 metagenome | ecosystem: Host-associated > Invertebrates > Cnidaria > Coral ...
ATAACTTACAAGAGATGCTCACGGAGCTGGAAGTTGACAGAGAAGATAACAACGTACTTGGAAATATAACTTACAAAAGATGCTCACGGAGCTGGAAGTTGATAGAGAAGATAACAACGTACTAGGAAGATGTCTTACAAGGGAAAACAAAGTTGGAAGTTGATAGAGAAGATGGCAACGTACTTGGAAGATGTCTTACAAGGGATGCTAACGTAGTTGAACGTTGATAGTGAAGATAGCAACGTTGGAAGATAACTTGCAAGAGATGCTCGTGTAGTTGGAAGTTGATAAAGAAGATAACAACGTACTAGGAAGATGTCTTACAAGGGATGCTAACGTAGTTGGAACTTCATATAACAACGTACTTGGAAGATGTCTTACTAGGGATGCTACCGTAGTTGGAAGTTGTTAGAGAAGATAACAGGGGACTTGGCAGATGGCTTACACGGGATGCTACCATAGTTGGAAGTTGATAGAGAAGATAACAAAGTACTTGGAAGATAACTTACAAGAGATGCTCACCGAGCTGGAAGTTGATAGAGAAGAGATAACAACGTACTAGGAAGATGTCTTACAAGGGATGCTAATGTAGTTGAAAGTTGATAGAGAAGATAACAGCGTAGCTGGACGATAAGTTGCAAGAGATGCTCACGTAGTTGGAAATTGATAGAGAAGATAACAACGTACTCGGAAGATGTCTAACAAGGAGTGCTAGCGCAGTTGGAAGTTGATAGAGAAGATGGCAACATAGTTGGAATGAAAGAAGTCAGTAACGTAGTTGGGAGTTCTTGCTACCAAGGACGTTAATACTCCACCCCACCCGACCCTAAAATAGTGACAGCTACACGTTCGGTTGTCCACCCGCAGGCCTAAGCCATCTATTCCATGGGCCGTTTGGCATAGCTACGTTAAATAACCAGTGGATGTAGATGGATATTTCTAACTACATATGTTAAGATGATACAACCATTTTTGCTGGTTCAAGTCACCAGATGTTTGGGTGCCCCTACATCGCAGGTGCAGCCATTGGAGGCCGGGGGGGAGAGTCTCGCACTTTTCTTGAAAGGGAATGGTGTAGCGAAAATTCGATATATAGTGTGGGGTATGCAGTGGGAGCATACCAACCATAATGGGGGTATTACTGGTTTTGAGTAATTAGTTTAAACCAACCAAAAATGATTTCATTCAGCAAAAAATGGTGATTCCAAGTCGCCAACGTGGTGATTTTAAATGGCAAGAATGGGTATTTCAACCGAGATTCTAGGGATTTCAGTCTGCTCTTCCTTCAGATCCTCCAGGCCTGGACAAAATCTTGGGTCACAACAAACATCATTCATCTTCATGGAGGTATTCATAGGGAAATTTACCACCCACCCTGAAAGACCCCGCAGCTTTTGTGTAGATCTACCAGCTCCGCAGCAAGCCATTTTTCATCGCCGGTGGTTGTGCATTTTTGGGCATAGCGGCCATGGGCGTGGCTTGGCGGAGGGTCGCAGCCATTGGATACATGCCCAAGAAAAAGGATTTGAAGTTGGGCAAGAAACAACATCTGTGATCATCGCCAAAACCTTTGGATTCTCGTGGTTTTCCCATACTTTCCAGAGCCATGTGGTTTTTCATTGGATCATCAATTCCTTCTCTGAGGCCTCGCACGGTGTTGAGCTCATGGCTGAACAAGAGTCCTCCCAACCGGGGCTTCAGAGCCAGCTGGCTGGAACCTGGGGATGCGCCCTCAGGGTTGAAGTGTTGGTGGGAGGGCATACCCAATATGCCAATATCAAGATATGGATGTGATGGATGAAAATTGGGATGACTCACCACTCAAAGGTGAGGACATGGGAATAGATTGATACAAAGCTCTTATGTGAACTGGGAGATGCACATCCATAACAACCAACATTCTGGTGTAAGCAGAAGGGTATATACCAGGTTTGTGATGCACATACATATATAAACTGTGCAAGGTGAGCCCCCCCAGTTATGTGGGTTAGTTTTTAAAAACCCCATTATTAAGTCTATAAACCCAAACGTTAAGCAAGTGATGTGCGTCAACTTGGTGATTTCGTTGGGGCCTCACCTTCTACCAACCAGGGTCTCGTCATATCTCAGGTGGCTTGGTCTTCACCGAAAAGTTATTCCAAAAACGGAGTATTTTCTCACCTTCCAGTGATCTTACCGGGGCAGCAGCGGCTCAGGCATCATTTCGGGCCCGTTGGATGCCTTGGATCCACCAATCAATTGCAAGGAGGCCTTCGAGGAGACCGTTGCACTTCTCAGGCGGAGATTGGAGCTGCAGATTTCACTGAAATTTTCACCATTTTGAAACAAAACAGAGATGGGGCCCAGGGGTGACATGTTTTTTCCCCCCAAACAGTGTGTCCACACTGAGGGGTTCTTACGGTAAGTGTAAAAAGGCTGGTGCTTGATCAGGGTGCTCACTCTGGCCGCAGCATTTTACCTGTAAATTTCTGTATAAAGTGGCTCTTGTGAAATCTTGACATGCGTTTCGATTGCGCAGGCTTGCACAAAGTCTGCAGCGCGGTTTTGGTCTGCCGCATTTTACCTCTAAATTTCTGTATAAAGTGGCCCTTGTGAAATCTTGACTTGCGTTTCTACTGCGCAGGCTCGCACAAAGTGTTCCTCCGCGTTCTGGGCTCGGCATTTTACTTGTAAATTTCTGTGTAAAGTGGCTCTTGTGAAATCTTGGCGTGCGTTTTGCCTGCGCAGGCTCGCACAAAATGTTCGTCTGCTTTCTGGACTCATTCTCAATCATCATCATCATCATCATCATCCTCCACATTATCATACATTATCCTCCCAACTCCCCCACACTGTTTGGGGTCTCTTGTCGGGAGTTTTTTTAGCAGATGTTTTTGATTAATGATGAATTTTGTTTGGTGCCCGCAGATCAAATATGGGGATGGGACTGAGATCGGTGCAGCCTTTGAGAACTTTGGGGCCGCAGGTACCCCATGGATCCCATTACCGAGGGCTTAAAGAAGGAACTTCAGATCACTGAGTTGGATGCGCCTCTTGGCTCGATTTTTTTTCTGACAAAAACTGACATCGTGGGGGAGTTCGTAAGTGAACTAAGTGGATATAGTTCACCATAGTTTTAGGGTATGCATCCCAATTTAACGTTTTTTTATTTTTTTCCGGGTGGGTATTAACCATCAATCCAACATTGGGAGTTGATTATTGGGTTTACTCCATTTTATACTGGAAAACCCGGAACTACCTGTTTTTTTTTTCCTGTTTTTTTTGTTTTTGGAGGAACCTTACGAATTTGGCTCGGTAAAAACAGGGGTGGTTTCCTGCAACAGTAGCATTCTTTCCTTCAAAAACTGTTGGAGTTGTTTAAGTTCCCTATTTTGATTCAGAATAAAGCAACCGGGGCCCTTAATTGATTCAGGAAAATTCAGGAAACTCGATTCATATCTGCCCGGCAACAAAAGACTCATTTTTGGTATTTTCGCAACTTTTTGTTTTACAAAATTTAACATCCACCATATTCTTGAAATTTGAGTCTGTTTTAGGCTGAACATTCTACTTGAGCCATGCACCCTGTTGGTTATAGCATGGTTAAGTATACAGCTTCATACTAGGTGGACGAAGTGAGAATTTCATTATTGGTGAAATGGGGATGATGGCAGGTTGGGGCACTGCTCATGGGGCTACAGCAATCTTGCATGGATTCGTGCACCGGACCGAGGAACAGCTTTGTGATAAAGCTGATCTTGGATGGAAAGACACTGGGATTTTGTGTTGCTGGCGTTACTTTTGGGATCACACCTTCTGGGGATCTAGCCAGTTGGAAAGATGGATTTATAGATATTTATAGCCCTGCAAAGAAATCTCTTGTTCCCATCAAGTGTCAACAAATGAGGATTGATTCAACCAAGGATATCTTTTCTGACACAATTTCTCTTTCAGAACTATAATTTCGCCAGCTTTTCACCATTCCTACCTGCTCCCACTCCTGGGTCGCCATGATGTTCATCCCCCAATCCGGAATATCATCGGCTTTTCACCTCCAGAATGATATGTATATGTATATATATATATATATGTATGATGTTTGATTACAAAAAACAATGTCTACATATGTTTAATATTGTTGAATTATGTCTATAATGTGAATCCGGATCACATTTTCAACCCGCCTTGGCTCGTAGGAAACTGGACGGCTTCGGGTATGGCAAGGGCGACGGGACGGACCGGGTGCGACACTGGAAGAAGGTCGTGGCGAAACCGGAGAAGTTGTCCATCTCGGTAACGAGACGTGATGGAAACGGGCTGATAATTGGGGGTTGATTTTCTGATAGTTGGGGGGAAAAATTGGATATTAGAATAAGTTAAAGAAGCATTTAAAATGTATGGGATATGATCATTTTTATGGGATTGTTCAGACCATCAATAGATGGTGGTATTTGGGTATGCTGTGGGTATAATGGAACATCAACAATCTATGTCTATAATTGGGATAGCACCTGTAATGGGATAGAAATCATCTATATGATGATAGAACTATATAGCAAACAATTGCGATGTTGATGTTGGGAGTTCAAAATGGAAAGGGGCGAAACCTAGATTTGTGGGATTAAGGACAACTTGAGATGTTTTTCTGGGAGATGATGAGTTCTTGATTGGAGTATGAAGTGGTATTTTGAGATATTTTGAGATATTTTGAGATATTTTGAGATGGTTATTCCCGGCACTTCGGAGTGACAGAAAAAAGTTGTCATCCGACGAGTCGAATTGGGAATTGGGGCCCCAGAATTTCTGGGACCTCGACAGTGATGGAAAGTCACTGGAGCACGGGGTTTCCCCACAGGACGGGGTGTACTGGGTAGAACAGTGATATGGATCATTCATGAAGTATGAGGGATCCCATTCTATCCCATTATATCCCATTATATCCCATTATATTGAACAGTGATATGAGGGATCCCATTCTATCCCATTCATATTCATGCCATATTTTTCCTCACTTGTACTGTATCCCCTTTCATTTGCACCACTGATTCCGTACATTTGGGGCCCATTGTGCAAAATCCACAGGTTACAGTACTGAGAAGTGTTTCCCACAAAAAATACTGTATCAACGTTAGGGGCGGAGTATAGCTACCAGTCTTCAGACACACCCGAATCATATGGTTGGTCAAACAAATCCCCCATACATCATATATCCCAACTATAATTATAGATGGCATTCCTCTTTTTATATCCCATTTTACCCAAATATCATATTGTTGGTTACGTGGCTATAGTCCTCGCAGGAAAATCACGTATATATATATAAGTATCCCCATAGTATCCCATTCAACATGTTTTTTTTCTCACCATTCTATATATCCCAATTAATCGCCATACCCATTTCCATCTTTATCCTCCAAAAAAATGTAACCTCTGGTAAACTAACGTAGCTATGGACAATCACCAACTACAAATAGGTAAATCAACAAAGTAAACGGGCCGTTTTTAATAGCAAACTGTTCGAGTCGAGGGTTTAGCCCCCTGATATCCCCATAAAATTGATCATGATCACCCAACTGGCTCAATTCCCATTAAAACCCAAGGTTGTGGAATCTTTGATATCCCAGTTATATTACCAGAGGCTAATCTCTCTACCCACGTAGCCTTGGCACGGCAGCCGAGGTGACCGACTACGTCCCCGAGGCTCTTCTGGGCGAGTGGCTCAGTGACGCAAAAGAGGAAGCCGTGTCCTTTTGTGACGCCTGGCGGCCAGCGCGGGTCGTTGGATCTGGCGATCATGGAGGGTAAAACCGTTCAGTCGGCATGGTACCCTCTGGTAAACATACAAAATCATACAAAAAAACGATGGAAAATCACAATTTTTAGATGGGTAAATCAACTAACAATTGCAATTTTCAATAGCTATGTTAAATTACCAGATATCAGTCGTCATGACCAGGACTTCGTATTGAAACCCATGAGGACTGGGGATCCTTAAGAAACATCTGGTATGACGTCTGAGATTTTAGGGGAAATCCCCAATTCCAATGGATTAGAACATCATTTTCCTTAAATGACCATGGCTGGGAGGTATGCACCTTTTTCAGACATACCCGTATTAAACTAAATAGTATCTTAGATATTCTAGAATAATCATCATAGAATGGGATAGCCGATTGATCATGGACAAATCTAATAGAACTGGAGGATTTAATGGGGATATAATGGGAATTGAACCATCATTTATCATGGGATTTGGAATGGGATACTCCGGTCATCAAACGTGGCTTGCTGGAAATCTACCATTTAGTTCGATGATTTTCCCAGCCAAAAAAACCTCCATTGATTCATGGGTGATTTTCAATTGCCATGTTTGATTTCGGAGTTTATAAGAAATCATGAATCATAAATGAACATCAATTGGATTTTTCAAAAAAAAATGTTTATAAGAATTATCCAAAAAAAACAATCAAAAATGATAATTGGATTTTTTGAACACCGAAAAAATGTTTTTTTCTTTTTAATGGAGGTTGAATCCCACCAAAAAAAATGTTGAGAGATTTCGTGGGATTTTTTAAATGGGGCTTTAACGGGAATCGACTGCTCATTTAATGGGGATACAACTTGATACGATAGTGTCTGAAAATGGTGCTTACTGTAATATCTTGGGATGTCTTGATCGATATTTTTGGGCATTGGAGATGTTGAACACGGGGAACCAGAAAATTAGGTTGCGCTTTTGGCTCACAGTACAGCTCTGTTCCAAAGATGGACCTGGAAAAGCAGAAGCTGCTGAGCACATCCCCCAGCTCGGCTCCTGCAGCTAGCAATGGCCTTGTGGCACCTGAGGATCGTATCAAGTTGGTGTTGAATGTGGTGGGAACATGTTTGACATTTGCAGCTCTGATCAGTTTTCTGGATTTGCTGTTGGATTATTTTGTAGACACTTGGCTCTGGCCCATCTTGGGATGTCTTCTCGTCTCAGGGCACCTGCTTTTGGTGCTGGGCTTGAACCAGCTGGGCCCTGAATTCAGAGCAGCAAAGCAACTGGCGCTTGCAGCGCTGATTTGTGAAAGTATCGCCTACGTGGCCTTGGGATCGACCTATTTCTTCCGGTCTTTCATTGTTCCTTTCTGGTGGTGGCACGCCAATGTCCTGATTTTCATCTGGCCAGCCATGGTCCTGGTTCAAGCCTCGATCTTCTTTGTGCTCGGAGCCAAGTCAGAGGCAACCGGTCTGGTTAGGCGGGGGGTTCCATAAATGGGGGATCCCCAATATCTGGATGGTTTATCATGGAGCTATCCCCATGACCCATGACTTAGGAAACCTCCAGGTATCTTCACTACATCGCAGCTCTAGGGCTCTTCTTCGTCGCCTGCGTTTGTTTCCTATGCTCCTGCTTGCTGTTGTTCGCTGGTGGGACGGCCATCAAGGACTACGTGATATCCATCCTCCCTGGTGATGGCCTCGCACCCCCTGGAATCGGAGAAAAAGTTGTCACAGCATCCACGAAAACCGTCTTCAAAGTTCCCATCTGTGACATGAGCAACAGCAGCTGCAGTCTGAAGGACATGCCGCTGCACCAATGGACGGCTGTGAAACCAGGTGTGGCTGAAAACGGGCACCTCCAGATGGTTGATTCCCTCCGGTCTCAAACGTGGCAATGGAAAATCCCACTGCAAATAGAGGTTTATAGCTGGGCAAGTCATGTAGAAATTGGGCATTTTCCAGCAAGCCACGTTTAGCTGGAGGGTAAGCATCAATTTTTGTGACGTTGTGCCAGGTGGAAACACCGGGTGCCTGCTCGGAGACTACGTCTTTCGCGTTTGGCGTGGCAACTCCAGCAAAGTCCTGTTGACTTTTGATGGTGGAGGCTCCTGTTGGAATTGGCCCACCTTTGTGGGTGCCATGTGTTCCCCGGCTGTGGGCTTTAACTGGGCTGGCATCATGAAGATCCAAGACCCAGGAAATCCTTTCTATGGCTACACTCTGGTGGAAGTCGTTTATTGTTCGGGGGATGCTTTCGCAGGTGCTTCGGAACATTTCTGGATTATGCCTGCACAGTCGGCCAGCGCTTGGAAACCCATGAAGGGATATGCCAACACCTTGTCGGTCATGGAGTGGACGAAGGCACAGTTTGAAGGGCCTGAACCTGGATTAACCAGTCCTCTGGAGAGCTTTGTGATTTCTGGAGAATCTGCGGGTGCACTGGGGGTTCAACTTTGGCAAGGAGACATCTTGGAGCGTTTTAAGGGTCGTTACCAAGACAAGAAGACCATCTTCATCGCGGACTCCTTCCTGGGTTTGCAGGTAAAGTCGTCAAGAAAATCTGGAAATATCACAAGGACATCACGTCCCGATCATTTTGACGCAAGAAGCGTGTACTATAAATGGTTGATCATCATTTTCCCTCCCAACAGTTGCCATATTTTTGTGGGTAAATTCGTCAATCCCTCATGTTCGGACACATCCAGATACCAGTTTGGCCATCATTCGAGGCAGTATTTATGGTAGATCCCAAGCCATGGACGTTAAAGTTATACCCATCACCCATTACCAACCCACAAACATAAGTCATAAGCCTAGAATAAAGAGTACTAAGCCACACCATTTCTAGGCCATAATAAGCCAATTCTTTAAATTTGATCCATTTCTGGTGTGGCCAGGTGAACGATGTGGATGCCTTGCAAAGAGGTATCATGGACTACTGGGGCCTTTGTGAAACTGGCATCATTCCGTCTCCGCTCCTACAGAGGTGCCGCAACCGGGACATCAACATCCGCGACTTGGTTCTGTACAACCTCAAGACGTATCCCGAGGTGAGCAATGACCAAAATGACCAAAATGACCAAACTTGCTTGATGAGTTTTGGGTCACCCTGGGTCACGCTGGGTCACCTAGCAAGATGATGAAATTGGGGATTGGAAAATATTGGAACATCGTCCATGAACCGGTGTAAAGAGGTGACATATTTTTTTTGGCTTTTGAACATTGCTCAGGTGCGTTTGCTAATGCCTCTGAGCAAGTTTGACCAGGTGCAGATTATCTTTGGAGATCTTGTGATAGCCTTTCGGGAACCCTCGAGTTTGCTGCGTGACTTCTTGAGTGGCAAAACCGAAAAAGTCAAAGCTCGGCTCTTCAATAGCTCCACGTTTTACAAAGAGCTCACTGCACACGTCACTCAGTGCTGCTTTCATGGATTTTTTGAACTTTTCATCCCTAGAAAATGGATGATCCCAACTTTCACATAATCTTTTGAGCCGGGGGCAAAGAATCATTAGAACACCTCCACCTCACCAGGTGAGCATGTTTGCAGCTTACCCACAATTCTCCGTCTTCCTGGTCAATGCGGACTACCATGGCTTCACCCTACTGATCCCCGAGAAGCTGAATGCCACGACCCCTGCAGGCTTGGAGGATGATTGCAGCAAAGCCCAGGTGGGTCAGCGGCTGCTGCAGTGGTTGAACCCGGAAACCAAACAGACGAATCAATGCTACAACAAGGACAGGGATGCGAAACACTGGTGAATCATAGCCACGATTTTTTTGGGGAACGGGTGATTTTATCATATTAGTTGCAATATATTTTAGGATAGTTTGGATTTCTTTATCATATTAATATTCTACATATCTACATATTTTACATATTGTATAGTGCGTTATTTACCCAGCTTTCCCCCTTTGTACTGTATCTGGGGTGACCAAAAAGCAGCGCCTTTTCCTTTTAGGAGGGCGAGGAGTTGTGGACGGGAGACTTCTGCAACTCCTCCATCCCATGGGAGCAAGGAAGCTGTACGAAGTGATAGCTTCAAGGCTGATCCCGTAGGCACACTGGAAATCTACGCCCAATGCCGGTGAGTTCAAAGATGAGGTGGCCTTGCCACTTCGGAAAGCTGGAAAAAGTGACGTCCTGCTGGAATTTGTCCAGAACTTCCACCAGCTGAGGGCCCCGAAACTGTTAAGGTGTTTTGCTTGGGTTCCTTTCTGCATCTCAGGAAATTAACTTCTTGCAGGATCCGCCGCAGATCGAATTTTGCGGCTTGAGAGCATTTTAAGCTGAGATTTGATGTGGATATCCACTATGGCGACATTTTGGACGTTGAACCACAGCTACATGGGGATAGATACGCTTATGTATATATATATATATATACATATATATATATATATATATCAACAACCAGTATTGGTATGGGAGATATCATGTACAGTAACAACCACAACAAGGGTGCCAGCGGCCCATAGTACAACCTCCATGTTTGGCGGGAACCCGGGTCGTTGAAGCTACGTGGGTGAAACCGAGCCAGGCTTTGGGGTGATTCATCCACGGGAAGCCATCAACCCTCTGGTAATTTAACATAGCTATAGAACATCACCGTTTTAGATGGGAAAATCCGCTATTTCGACTGGGCCATTTTCAATAGCTATGTTAAATTACCAGAGGGTAATTGGTCTTGTTTGATGATCTCCCCATCGCTGGTGTTTTCGCTCGTTTCCTCGAGGTATCGACGACAAAGACGGGAATCGCCTGGCGAATCCGGAGACGCGAGACGGACTGTGCCTGGTTGTGGATGGAAAGGGAAGCTATAGTATTTATAGGGCACCTGGAAGGTGCAGGTATGTTTTTTCCTTGTTATTATATCTTGAACATCCCCCGAAGTCCCAAACCACAGTGGATGTAGGGTATTTACACATATATTTGGGACCCACATGGGGGGGTGCTCAATATTAGGGGGATAGGATTACTATATTCTTGGGGGATGAACATCCATGAATCCCAGCTTTTTTTGGTAAGCAGAGGGGGATTCCACGGGCTTTGATTCATAACCGTTTTGAAGGGTATAAGTATAACCACATACTAATGGTTGATTGAGGGCCATACGCTTTTCAGTTGGTTATGGTGTTATGTTAATGGCTTGTTTGGTTATGGGTATACCATGGTATACCGTAGATGGAAATACCAGTAGTACCGCACAAGGCGGTGGCGGAAGTTTCAAAAATAGAAAACCTATAGGAAGGGTTGGTTGTTGTGACTCATGGATGGCAGAGCGAACCCACTGATGGACCGAAAGGTGGTTGGAGTTGTGTTTTTTGGAGTGGTTGCAATGTTGCAGTGGTCACCTCACCACAACTGCTGGATGCAGTGTGGTGTAGTGCAGTTGTAGTTGTAGCTGTAGTTGTAGGTGTAGTTGTAGTTGTAGTGGAGTCGTAGTTGTAAGTTGTAGGTGTAGTGTAGTGTAGTTGCAGTTGCAGATGTAGTAGTGGTGTAAGTTGTATAGGGTAGTGTAGTCTAGTGTATTGTAGTGTAGTTGTAGTTGTAGTGTAGTGTCGTGTAGTGCAATGTAGTGGTAGTTACAGTTGTAGTGTAATGTAAATGTAATATAATTAGTGTAGTGTAGTGTTGTGTAGTTGTAGTTGTATTTGCATTTGTAGCTGTAATATACTGCAGTTTAATTAGTGTAATGTAGTGTAGCTGTAATTGTAGTTGTAGCTGTGGTGGCGGTGGTGGTGGTCGTCGTCGTCGTAGTAGTAGTAGTTGTTGTTGTTGTTGCTGCTGTTGCTGTTTTTTGTTGTTGCTGTTGTAGTAGTTGTAATGTAATTAGCGTGGTGTAGTATAATTAGATATAATTAGTGTAGTGCAGTGTGATTAGTGTTGTGTATTGCAGCGTAGTATATTTGTAGTAGTAGTAGTAGTAGTAGTCGTCGTCGTCGTCGTAGTAGTAGTCGTAGTAGTCGTAGTCGTAGTCGTAGTCGTAGTAGTAGTAGTAGTAGTAGTAGTAGCAGTAGTGTAGTGGTACTTGTAGTTGTAGTTGCAGTTGTAGTTTTCTATCTATCTATCTATCTATCTATCAATCAATCTATCTGTCTATCTGTCTATCTGCAAGCTTGAAAACGCAGCTATTTTGCGAGACGTCCTCAATTTTTGAACTTGACAACATCAAAAACGCAGCAATTCTGCGAGACTTCCTCAATTTTTGAACTTGACAGCATCAAAAACGAAACAATTCTGCGAGACTTCCTCAATTTTCAAAGTTGACAACATCAAACTGCGAGACTTCCTTCAAAAATGGAAAGTTGAGTGCAGAGCTGACGGCCTCGTACCAATGCGTTTTGCGAATTTTCCACTCCACCTGTCTAAAGTACTGCGCCTGCCACGAAAAAGTGATGCCAGGTCATACGAAGTGCTGCACCTGTCACGCAGAATCATCTCAGCAAACCTCAAGATTTGATGCTCCAAAATGCAACCCCTCTATATATATATATATTGAAAGCACCTGTATTATACATATTATACATGCGCATAAACAGTACATGCATTATATACGCACACATGCTGAAATATAGGAAGAGAGGCTAAAACTGAAAGAATCAGTGTAAATATCTCGGCAATCTATGAAGGTGCCTTCCAAACGAGCCGGACCACCAGCTCGACCATCATCCTCGCCTCATTTCTTCTGAGGTATTCGTGGAGTGACAACATCGTCAACAACATCCACAGCTTCAAAACTGCCAAGGTCAAAATGACCCCCGATAGTACGTCCATTGCGGAGAAAGGTCTCAAGAGCAGCTCGGTTGCGAACTTTGAGCTGCAGACGTAGGTGGAGAATCTAAAAGGATATGACACGTAGGCGGGTTCCAATAAGAACTTAAAGTACTCGTAGGTGCTATGGCAATAGGGATTTATGTGCTAATCACAAGGATTCCCATGGGATGACCATAAACCACATATCATCTTTTGACCATAGCACATATGGCTTCACGGTTGTCGTTAAGTGTGACGTAAGCACAAAGGAGGTCACGGTTACTAGGGTCCCAATTTCATAAACCCAGGGGTTTTATTGAAATTATGTTTCAGATTTCCCAGAATTTCACAACGATTTCCCATTTCGTAGTGGCTTCAAGGTTTCGATAGTTTTTGGGTTTTTTGCTCCTCCCAGGCATGGTCTCTGAGCCCATGGATGAACACGTGAGCTACGAGAACTTCTTTCCGCAGATGGTGAAATTCACCAGAGACTTTCTGGCGCAGGCACCTCGAAAATCTTCATCCGGTGTCAACATGGCAAGCTTGGAAATCCACTAATGGAGGTTGCTAGCTGGGAAAATCATCGAACTAAATGGGCAGTTTTCTTTGCCATGTTTGATGACACCGGAGGGTGCAGAAATGGGGAAATTCCCCATGGACAGGGTACGGCGGCTCCATCATCATCATCATCATCATCATCGTCATCGTCATCGCCATCATCATCGTCATCGTTATCGTCATCGCCATCGTCATCGTCATAGTCGTCATCATCATCATCAGCCTCTAACTTTTGGTGCTTCAAAGACCAAAAAACATTTTCTGGTGTTCAAAACCTGATGCTCAAAAGCCTAGAAATCATTTTTCCTATATTTTCTGACTCAACATCTACACTTCTTTTTGGATCCAACCAGCCTCCCTGGGATCTCGCCCTTCGACCGGGCCGCAGGTGCCAGGCATCACCTTGGACGAGACGGAGAGCGAGATTCGCGGCAGCGTCACCAACGAGCAGGGCGAGGCCGGTTACATCAAAATAGGGTATCCCCAAATTGTTTAGTTGTCATGGATGACCAGGACTTAGCATTGAAACAAGCATGGTGACGACTGGGGATCCCCAGTTCTAGGAAACCTCCATATGGGCTTGTTTGAAAATGTTGGGTACTGTACTTGGTAAATCCATTGGTTAAAAATTCCGATTTCCCGTCATGAAAAGTGCCATGGCTGGGGGGTATACACCATTTTCAAAGAGACCCATATCTTAAGATATTCAATCATTATAAGGATTATATAAGGATTTTTCATATCACAATGTTAATTTTTGAAGTGTCAGAGCATCACCATATCAGAATATACTGTACATGACTGTCTAGAGTTTGGCAGGCCTGGGTGGACAGTGGTCATTTCTTGGTGGTTGGTTAAATCAGGAAAAACAAAACAAATGCCAATTTTGGCTCAAGTACACTGATCCAAAATAGCTGCATTGTTTTCCTTGCCCTTCCTAAATCAGGGATTTTTGACCTACCCTGGTATCGGGTTCCCCGTGGGGTAACCTTGCAACTTGAAGCCTGCGCTGCAGATAGGGTCTTTGCACACGACACTGTGAATACCATCAGATTGAAGAGGAATAACCGTATCAGCGGGTGTGAATAGATATCTGGAGGTGATCCAGCATATCTTAGCTTAACTGACTCTGGTGGTCTTCATCAGCAGGGATGATGAATCTGTGGGCATACCCAATGCATTATCCTGTAAGTGATACAGGTTGGAAGACAAGAAGAGAAAGGCGTCAGAAAAAGAGCAACAGTGCGCTGAAGGTGTAATGGGTTAGGGACCTAATCGACGTTGACTTATATTTCAACCTTGAAGAAATGTATGTGTGTATATATATACATAAGACATGACAATTCTCAAAAGGATATTTAATGATATATCCTCATGGGGATATGAATAATATATATATATATATATATAGATAGATAGAATATTTGATGATACTTCATGTTTTTTGATGACTATGCTAAAAACGAAAACAGATGTGTTTCTTCGAAAAACAGAGGATTTCAGCAACAGCAATGGGCGTGGTATACTCCCAATTCGCTATTTTTGCGCGGAACATCCTGATAGACCAGCGGAGGTCACACGGCACTTGGTGAAGTTCAGCGAAGCAACCGGAGAGATGACGGTCACTGTGAGCCACCAGGACAAGGTGCTTGGGAGATGGCGAACCCATTGGTTTCCCAAGGGTTTCCCAATGCTTTCCCAATGGGTCAATCCAGAAAACCTACAGATAAACAGAAGGGGTTTAGCCACATTTTCCTGATCAAATTCCATTTTTGAATGCTAAATCCATGGTTTTTTTTGGCCCACTCATCCACCGCTAGGTGCGTACGGAGCTGCATCGTAAGGTGCACAGCGGACCACCGCTGGTCTTGGAGGTGGGGAACTTTTCCCCTTTTGCTGTCTGTTTTGATGGGGATCTCTATCTGGGAATCTGGGTAAAGTACTTTTAATAAGGGGAATTATCACAATAAAAAACCGAACTTTGCAGGTGAATGAATTATCGTAAATATTGTAATTAAATGTATCTGATCCAGATTTCTATCTATGGATCAGCCTACCTGTCTATCTACCTGCCAGACCTCCTAGATAGTTAAGTTGGGTGAATTCTATGGTTTATGATATATAGATATATCTATGGATCTACAATCATCCTGAAATAGATGGAATATGGGAATCTCATCTTCATTTCTTTTTGTTTTGTCCACATTCTGTCTTCTCCAGGATGACTACTTTGCATCTGTCCATCGATCTATCTGTCTGTCCATCTGTGTTTCTTTTTGTACATATACATCCATATATATATATAATATAAATAAATAAATATATATATAAATCTATCTCTCTCTCATTCTATGTATATATATATATATATACATACGTGATTTACATATTCGCATGTATATATCTCTGCTCAATCATACCCTTCTTAATTTTAAATGTCATCAATTTTTGAGTTTAACGTATTTGCAGACACAGACAGTATATGGTACCCCCCAAGAACTACAGTATGATAGTTGCGATGATAGGGGTGCCATGTAGTTAAATAGACATAGATAATATGAACATTATGAGTCCTATGATAATGATAAACACCACTGCTAACTATATGTGTATATATTTATGTATACATATTAGATTAAAACGATGAAAATGACATCATACAATTCTAGATTTATGAGTCCAACAACGCAGAGAATATAGGGTTTGACAAAAAAATAAAAAAACAAAAAAAAACAAAACCAGAGCAAACAAAAAAAACAAACTAGAAAACCAAAACCAAGGAAAAAACAAGAAAAAATAAACAAAAAAAACAAAAAAAAATCAAAACCTGCATTTTCCGCAGTTTTTGTTTTTTTTTTGATTCTTTTTTTCTTGTTTCTTCTTGTGATTCTTCCTGTCGATTTGTTTTTTTGGTGATTCTGTTTTTTTTTTTTTAATGTTTTTTTAATTTTTTGCTAAAATCCACTTTCTCTGTTCTACACGGGGTCATAATTCTAGATATAACATTGCTAATACTGATGTACCATTTCACAACAAAATCTACTGTTGATGCATGATACCAGTAGAGCCGGGGCAAGCCGGGTGACGGAAGTTTCGAAAGGGGGAAGCCTATAAAGAAAAGGGAGAGCCTATAGGAACGAAGCTTGACCGCCTGTCAGAGCCGTTGACTGCATGATCTCTTGGAACTCTTCTGTCCTTGACATTTCTTTCTTTGACACCCTTTTCTGATGATGCCACTTTCTCCTGATCCGGTTTGCTCCTGACATCTCTGAATTTTGACAGCCCTTCTTGTTGACAGCTCTGAAGCCCGAGACAATGTTTTTGTGATGTCATCGCTTGCACAAAGTACTTCCCTGTATTACTTTGTACTACACAGCTTGCACAAGGTGCTTCCCAGTACTACTTCGTACTACAACGCTTGCGCAAGCACTCTCCAGTACTACTTCGTACTACAAGACTTGCACGCAGTACTTCCCAGTACTCCTTTGTACTACAGCTCTCGAAGCACTACCTCCAGTTCCAGAACACGGCGGGAGCGGGTCATGCCTCTTGACGTTGAATTCATTCAATGTGTATGGCATCTTTATGGGGTTGCTTAATTTGATGTTTGGTCTTTACGACCTCTTGTTTCGGGGTTTCGATCTTTTGGCGGTGGTTCTCCCACGGTTTGCAGCTTGGTGTAACCAAATCGATGCGAGTTTGCATTTTAGTCTTGATAGGCCTGTTTCTGAGGGATTTTATTATCTCTTGTTTTTTTTTGGTTTCATCGCCCATTTTGGTTCTTCTCTTTGGTTTGGGGGATGTGTGGATGCCTGGCACCGTTTCTCAGGGGAACCCAAAAAACCGCTTCCCGCCAGAAAGGTGGGGCCCAGGCGACACAGGAACATACGCAGCAGACATAGAAATAAACGGTCAATGCAGACTGTGCTCAGGACAGGTCCGAGGTGTGCCATGGCCAGGCTGTTTGGTGGACAAGCATGGGAATTGGCTGGACAGCCACCTTGTTGGGGCTCTTCTTTGTCCTTGTGGGCTTGAGCTTTTTGGCTGCTTATTGGAGTTTTCTTGTAGCCTTCAAATGTGGCTGTCAATGGTGCATGCTTTGGGCTTGTCTTGTGGACACTACAGCTACAACTGCAACTGCAACGACAACTACAACTCCATTACTCTACACTACACTACGCTACATTCCACTGCACCACACTATACTACCAGTACACCACGCTACACCTACAACTACAACTTTAACTGCGACCGCAGCTGCAGCTGCAATTACAACTCCACTACACTACGTTCCACTGCGCCACACTACCACTACCACTACCACTACCACTACCACTACGCTACACCACATTACAACTACAATTACAACTACAACTACAACAACTACTACAGCTACAACTACAACTACAGCAATACAACTACAGCAACAGCAACTACAGCTGTAACGACAACCACACTACACTACAACTACAACTACGACTACAACTACATTACACTACACTACGCCACACTACATCCAGCAGTTCTGGTTGAGGTGACCTCTGCAACCACTCCAAAAAACACAACTCCAACCACCTTTCGGTCCATCAGTGGATTCGCTCTGCCGTCCATGCATCACAAGAACTCACCTCTCTTATAGTTATAGTTTCCTATCTTTGAATCTTCCGCCACCGCCTTGTGTGGCACTACTGGTAACAAGGTTACTATTGACAAGAGGGTTGTCGTATATTACCGCTGATAAAAGATATACTAGTCATAGATATACCCTTGATATTGCCATTGATATTATAAAAACAGTTGATTACGAGGTGAGGGCTGCCCCTACCATCGCCAGGCCTGGGACGTGGATGCTGAGGGCCATCGCTTGACCGGCGCGGCGAAAGCCAAGGTGCAGTGCCGATAGCGCTGTGCCGGTGTTGAAAAGCTGTGCGGACTCAACCATCAAAAATCATGAAGGATTTAAGAAACCATAAACAATAGGGATTTAACCGTCAAAAACAATGAAACATGACGAAGGATTTTAACAATCAAAAACCATGCAAAATGCAGATTCAACCATCAAAAACAATGCAGAATGAGGATTTAACCATCATAAAACAGTAAACAACAAGGATTTAACAATGGAAAACTATGAGCCATGAAGGATTTAGCAATCAAAAACCATGCAAAATGAGGATTTAACCATCAACAACCATTCAAAATGAAAATTTCACCATCAAAAACCTTGCAAAATGAGGATTTAATGCAAAATGAAAATTTCACAATCAAAAACAATCCAAAATGAGGATTTAATGCAAAATGAAAATTTCACAATCAAACACAATCCAAAATGAGGATTTAACATGCAAAATGAGGATTTAACCATCAAAAACCATGCAAAATTAGGATTTAACC
>Ga0126342_10008459_pt1 | contig 18449 bp, 20 predicted proteins | sample Cyp1metagenome_FD_92528 | JGI IMG/M metagenome (GOLD analysis project Ga0126342, IMG submission 92528) | Coral microbial communities from Lord Howe Island, Old Settlement Bay, Australia - Cyphastrea 1 metagenome | ecosystem: Host-associated > Invertebrates > Cnidaria > Coral ...
AGCATGGATGGTCGTGGTTGAGGTCCGACAGAGAACACTGTGGATCGCGGGTCGCAGTTGGACGAGGAGGACGAGGAGGACGACGAGGAGGACGACGAGGAGGAGGACGACGAGGAGGAGGAGAGGAGGAGGAGATGAGGAGGAGGAGGAGGAGGAGAGGAGGAGCAGGCAACTGACATAAAATCTAACAACCCTCACCTGGCAGGTGGGGAAAAAACTGGGCAATTAGATGCAATTAGATGATGCAATTAGCTTCCACAACTCAGTCCACACCTTGTTGGATCTTCCAAAACTGACCCCTGGCATCGCCAATCCGGGCAGCTCTTGGCAGCTCCAAGTTTCAGAGTGACTGGCGCAGATTCCACGGCCTCTTTTAGAGTGGGTGGACCATGATCGATGCGAACGCCGCAGCATGGTGGCGTTCGCAGCCACAGCACCAGTACAGTGCCGAGAGCACCGGGGCAACCACCGGAGCAGGCAAAGGTACGTTGGGCAAACGACGGCATTGCGACGAGGGATGTGGATGAGCACCCATAGAAAACCACTGGGAGCATGATGGAGCCTGGACTTATCCACAGTATAATATCATATAATATCATACCATCATAATATCGTAACAGGATTAATGACATTTTGCTCACTACAGTACGATCTGCACTTCACTGGGATTTCCATGGCCACAAAGTCTGCTCGTCTCAGGGCTGCGGGCCAATCGGCCGCTGAAAAAAAAAAACGAAACGCGCAAGGATCGATGTTTTATGCCGGGAACAACTCTCCCTCAAAACTTCACAGGCCCGAATCTTCTCTGCTTGCTGCTTTCAACTCGGCTGAACAATATACAAGTCAAAGGGGACCATGGTTCCATTGCTAGGGATGAAAATATGAACAAGATTTGAAACCACCAAACAGCACTTCTTTATTCAGAGATTCTGCTTTTTCATGACGAGATGGTCAGATTTTAGGCCCAAGAACCTACGGCATTTCTGGCCAAGGCAAGCGCTTGGGTGCTGTACTACCCGACTTAGCCCATGAAATTTCAGCCTCCAATTGGCAAAACACATCATCCTCAAAAATATTTCAAATAGAGAGCTCATCAAATCTGGATAATTCAATACTTCAGTGTCTAGAAGTTATTATAGAAGTAGAATTTCTAGAGGTGCTGACCTCGAAAAAAAATGAAGAAACCATAGATCTGATACACAAATCCGCTGGCGCCATCCGGCGCCCGTGCCGCGCCTGTCTGTCCACAGCCTCCATATCCAGCCGCACCCTGGACAGCAGTGGTCATGGGGCAGCCGTGTGGCAAACACCTGGAGAAGTCACCATCCCACACCAGATTCAAGATGGTTTCAAGATGATATCAACATGAAATAAGATTATTTAAGATGATTCAAGTATTCTAAGTCAAGTAAAAACAATTCGTGAGATAATCCCCTTTACCAACATTAGTGTTGGCAGGTCACTTTGAAGTTGCTATAAATATTGTATATATCCAGAAATAAATTTGGTTGGTGAAGATTGGTGGAATATACCTCTTCGCAGTGCTTCGCAGTCGATGTTACTTTCGCTTTTGACGTGCCCCAGCACGTGGTAGTTCCAGGAATCAGACTGCCGGAGATTGGTTGAAAGCTATTCCCAAGGCACTCTACAATGTTTGGAGCTCCTTGTTTAACAGTCAATTTTGCATCTCCACCTCTGTGGCTGCAGCCCGCGAAACAATCAGAACATGATCAGTAGCTGGTGTCTGGCATTTCCAGTCTTTCTCGTTTCAGACTTTTTGTTTGTGAGTTCTGCAATGTTACAAGATAAGCATCAACAGGATGATGATACGGGTCATTACGGGTCCAAATCGGATTCAAACAGATGAGCTGATTTACCACCAACATGACATCTAGAGGTTTCCAATCCATGGAGGTACACCATTTATCATCCATTTTAGATTGGATTTTCCATGAACCCCCCGGCCCTACCTACCCGGCCTTGGAACACTCAAATTGGGAATCTCTGGAGCTTCCAGGCCTCATCCACAATTGGGACCAAGCCATGGAAAAGCTTCAGATCTACCCGGTTATTCAACGTAGCCATGGTATAGATGGCCCATAGAAATAGATGGTTTACCGTTCTTAAAAATAAGGTGATTTTCCATGGCTATGTTAATCATAACCAGATCTAACAATGTCCTACTTTTGGGACAAGGAAGGCCGGGTTGGTATACAGTATACCGTTGATCTTCATTACCTACTGGCTCGTCAATGGAGGTGACCGGTTGTTGAATAACGAAACAATGTAAAGGAAACATCCATGTTTCAGATCATTAAGCAAATCCAAACACAGAAAACTCAGAAATCCCTGGTGCTTTGGATATTCGTCCTATTTACTGTATATAATCTCCCTTAAATGTCTCCGACCCAACAAAATTGAGATATAGTTTGAAACTAGACTAGAATTCTGGATCTTGAATGAGACACGCCTGGACCTGACGGATTACAGCCATTATGAAGATACAAACTATACGCAATATGACAATATATGCATGTATATGCAGTATTCGAGTCATGCCGAACTTAGGGTTGATCAATTGATGTCAACTGTGAAGCCATGGGCATGTTGAGCCAAGAATTGAGGCCATCGTTCTCCAGTTTTCCCCATGTTCGTTCCGCATTTCTGCAGTTCTATGGTGCGCACTCCCGAAATCCCCACTCACAACCCACCATTCCTGCTTCACCTCGTTGGAACTATGTCGGACATTGCAAAACTATATACTTTTCAACAAAACCATATAAATATGTTACATATATATATATTACATTTATATATATGTATTATGTTCCATGGTCCGGATCATGGTCACAGATTCCCAGTAGTGGGAGAACACCAGAGCTTCGACGTGCATGTGGTAGGAGCTTATCGCCATCTTGGAGGCATCATCCATCACTCAGGTAGCCAAAGCCGGGAAGCACAACAGCGTTTGGCTGTCGCACATCAGACCTTTTCGCGCCATCGCAAACTGCTGCTGCAAAATCCTGGCATCCCTTTGGCCAAAAGAAGAGAACTATTTGAGTCGCTAGTGATGAGTGCCTTCACATATGGGATGGAGTCGTGGTGCTTTATGGATCAACAATCCAAGTCCATGGTTCACAACGGCATCATGAAGTTGTACAAGCGGTTCTTGAAGCATCCGCATGATGTACCAGTTACAGATGAGCAGGTTTTGGCGAGCAGTGGACTCCCATCTCCATCGGAGGTGCTCAGGCGTGCGCGACTTCGCTACTTGGGCACTCTATATGCTTGTGGACCCGCAGCGGAATGGGGCTTGCTCTTCAGCGACAAATCCTGGCGTGAATTAGTACGAGATGATCTCAGCTGGTTATGGCGCCAATTGTGGAACAGCAGTGCTTTGGAAGACCCGAGTCTCCATTTTCCAGCTTGGGAATATTTGCTCCGCTACCATAGAGGATACTGGAAGAGACTTGTCACCAGAGGCATGAAGCATGCAGTGCAACAGCGCAAGAACCGTGTTTGGGTTGGCGATTTTCACCAACGAGTTTTCCATCATCTTCAAGAACAAGGGGAGCTCGGGGCAAAAGAAGCCGCCTATGTGTCGGAATTTGCTGATTCAGCCTTTTTTGGCTGCATGCGATGCGGGGTCAAGTGTGCCACACGAGCTGGTGAAGGAGCACATTTCTTCAAGGTGCATGGCTGCATGGAGTTATCAATCCTACGCGTTATCTTTTTGATACGTCACAGTGTCCGGCCTGCTTGAAAGAGTACCACACTGTCGGGAAAGTGCAAGCTCATCTCCGACGTTCTGCTGCATGTCGTGAACAACTTCATGGAGCCAGACGATGGTGTCGCCCAGTTCCAGGCATTGGTTCGCAGCAATGTCAGGAACAGCAACGACAACATGATGGACTGGTGCCCCACTTGCAGGCGCAAGGGCCGCAACAGATGCCTGGTCTCCATCGACCCTTTGATTTGGAGAATGGAGAGCTCGTGGCAATGATATTGGATCTTGCAAGTCAGCATTCCAGCCCCACGCGTCTGGAGACTGAGATCAGACAGGCAAGTGAAGAGCTGATCATCTCATGGACGGACTACACAGCGACGTTGCGACTTTGTATGGTGCAGTACTCTGCCGAGGTGGCTGAGGATATTGGACACCCTGTCGAGACCATGATGACCATCTTTAGCCGCCTTGGAGATGCAATGACTTGGCCGTTTCTATGCCAGAGTGGCCGAGAGCGACATCGTGGACCGGATCAAGTTGCCCACTATGAAGATTGGTGTGCACGGCTTTGTGACCAAGATTGTCCAGCTTGGACCTCTGCGTCTGTGCCGAGACCCATTGGCAGAGAACGTGTGGTTCTGCACGCTTTCAGTGGAAGGAGAAGGCAGGGAGATTATCAATGGTTCCTCGAGAAGTTGCTGCCCACAGGCCAAGATGGGCTATGTCTATTCGTGGTCTCTTTAGACATTGTAATAGATAGCAAATATGGGGATCTAGCTGACCCTGACACTAGGGGGTTTTGGCTTTCGCACATTTTCCAAGGGTATGTGCATGGATTCCTTGGCGGGCCCCCCTGTTGCACTTTTTCGAAAGCGCGCTCTGTGGCCTTAGAAGCTGTGCAGCCTCGACGAGCTCCCCGTCCAGTTCGATCTGCTGTAGATTTGTGGGGTCTTCTCTCGCTATCGCTCAGGGAACTGGATGCAGTGATGGAGGGCAACGTTTTGCTGAGCTTCTGTATCGAGGCCATCTTTGCGCTGGCGATGATGGGACGGCAAGGTTTGCTCGAGCACCCGGCAGAACCAGATGAAGAGAGCGCACCGTCCATCTGGAAGATCCCCATTGTTCAGCTTCTGATGCGCATGCCAAATGTACAGAAGGTTAATTTCGCACAAGGACTCTTCGGAGCCTCAAGTAGCAAGCCCACAACTCTCTTGGCTGCGAATTCACCTGATCTAATTCAGATTTTGAGGAAGTGGCATCTCACAGCTGATAATCCCAGGTCTGTGAATATAGGCAAGGATGGCCACGGGCAATTCCGTACGGCCCATTTGAAGGAGTATCCTCCTGCCCTGTGTGCGGCCCTTGCTGAAGCAACCTGGAATGCCACTTGCATGGCGCCGAGCGAAGATCATGTACAGCTGCCTGGTGATTTTCGCGCAGTATGACAGCGGCTGACCATTGCTGATTTTGGAGAGTTCCTAGGACCAGACTTTGTACATTAATGTCCCGAGGACCTCCCGAACTGGCTAGAATTCAGGATGCCACGCCGCGGCTGTGAACAGCCTCTATGTGCGTAGAGAAAAAAAAAATGTTCCATATATGTTCGTATTGGGCCTATAAGATCTTTACACCCAACATATCTCCACCGCTCCACCTCCCCGGCCCAAGGCCCGCCCGGCCCCACCGGGGCCCCACCTGGCTCCTCGGGCGTCACCAGCCGCTTCGGTGTGGAGATCTGGCGCAGGAACAGCTCCTCAGTCGATATTCAAATGCATATATTGTAGTGTGTAATATATATATATATATATATATATATATCCATATATTATACTATATATGGATATATATGGATATATATATATATATGGATATATATGGTGTATATATACATATATTGGTGATTATATACATAATGGTGTATATAAATATAATGTATAATGGTGTGGATATATATATATATATACATATACATATATATATACACATATGATAGATGCGTACACATCTATCACACCAACGTATAGATATATTATATTACCATAGGTATCTGATGGTATCTGGTTTGATGTGTGGACTTTTACAGATAAAGAGACTGGAATCCCTCTTACGTTCTTGCACCTCTTACAATCCACTTGGTCAATGCATTGGTGCGTGTTTCTTTGCTGACTGGGATCGTGGACTGGACAGAATCAACATGCATATAATATGTATAAATACATGTATATATATATATTATTATATATTTATATACACATGCATGTTTTTTCTTTTGAATACTGTATATTACTGTATATCATTCCCGGAAGTGTTTGTGTGTCATCATCCTTGTCATGGCAATTCTTAAGTCAGCAAACAAGTCATCATAGGTCATGATGGCTAGGCTGGCTATGAAAATCTTCTCACATTCAGGGCCACCCTCTGGCAATCCAACATAGCCATATATAGCCATGGAAAATGGGCCGTGTATATCTAGATGATTTACCATGAATTACCATGATTTACCATGATGATTTACCATGATTTACCATGATTTACCATGATTTACCATGATTTACCTTTGAAAACTCATGGTTTTCCAATGTTTTTCATAGCCATGTGAAGTTCCCAGAGAACATGGCGCGCCGCACCATTCCCGTTGAAACCCCCTGGGCCTGCGGTGAAAGGAGGTCACAATTCGTCCTCGGCCCGAAGTTCGTGGGTATCCAAGGGAGAAGATGGGTAGAACCCGGTGCCCCACATGGAGGTTATAACCCATATGCTCCATGTATGGTATATTTTCACCTACAAAACTGGTTGATTTTTAGGGCAAATGTTGGCAAATATTGCATACATGGAGCATATGGGTAATGGGAAAATCACCTACAAATGGGAAACTCATCATTTACATCGTTTTTTGCGGTATGGAATGGTGACTTGACATTTGAAGCGCTTGGGACCCACAGGTGTCAGAGTCACTTTGAGTTTGACCGCCCATTTTTGATTTTCAATGTACCGTATGTATTATTATGTATTCACATGTGTATTTGCATGTGACCCCAAATATACACTTTAAATGACATCAAATGGGTCAAACCTATGAGGGGAACTACCTGAAATTGCCTGTTTCTGAAACCACCAATCCCACCCCTTGTGCCTTGAAAAAAACACAAAAACGTGTGCTGCACCACCAATGTCATTTCTGACCAAATTGGAATGAGTGAGAACATGCCGACTGTTAAGGAGCTTGATTCTTTTGATTCATCGGTGCGTACACAGTGATTGTATCCAGTGGAAACTTGGTTGATGGGTACTGAACCTGGAATGGATAGGTAAAAAATCAATTGAATACCCGTACCTGTGCTTTAATGGCAATCATGTGCTCAGAGCAAATATCTCATAACTATCATAACCATTCATAACCATCTTTATCATGCTTATCCCATCTAATCACTGACATGTTGTTCATGATTTACCATCTGGTTATTTAACATAGCCATGGAAAATCAACTTATTTTTCAGAACGGTAAACCATCTATTTCTATGGGCCATCTATACCATGGCTATGTTAGTCATAACCAGAGGGTATCTTCTCATTTGATCCAACTGATCCAGGGCCCGGACTCCATGTCGTGGCACAGGTCCTCTTCCGAAGGCATCGCTTGGCCCTCGCAAGGCATCGCGGACCCCAGAGCTTCAGTGGTGTCCATCAAAACGCATTCTCTTCCCAAGAAAACTGGATTTATCATGATTTATCTGGGAATATCATTCAGCAAAAACATAGCTTCACTGGTGAGTCAGCTAATGGATTGTGAAACACGTAGTTTCAAAATGTGTCCATCCCCAAACATAGGCGAAGCCACTAGAAACATCGACCATCGGACCGTCTTGCTGTTTGAGGCATACAATGGATCGTTTGGCTCGACCGGCTCGACCATTTCGGACCTTTTCAATCTGCTCTGGTTGCATCCACGCACGTACCTGAGATTGGGCACGACTGGTGCCGCACGTACCTACTGGGGGTCAGTGAACCGCACAGTTGGCAAAACCAATGCTTTTTTCATGGCCCAACAAATGCACTGAATGAACTAAGGATAGCTAAGGGAATGTGAACTACTAGAATACCTCCAGACACTTTGAAGTGAACCCTCCGCTTCTTGTTGAATACTCTTGAACTTGGTTGTCTTTGCATTTCGCATAGTTGGTATTCTGACATCTCCACTGGCGGAGGCTCATATCCTGTCAAAATACCATCCAATTCAGATCGTTTCTCCTTGTATATCAATATATTTGTACAGGGCTCATCCTTGTTGCCTGAATACCGTCACACTTCTGCTAGTCAAATCCCCATTATACTTGCTCAAATCCCCACCATGTTGCCGGTTTTAACTCAGGTATGATATGACATTTGCACGATTACAACATCCACATGTTGGTATATGGGGATGGGTCAAAACCCTGGTACCTTCTGTTCACCCCAAAATAGCTGGGATTTATGGATGTGAATAACCCACTAAAAATGGTACTTATAGGTATTGACCCATACCCATATGATTAATATTACATCCATTTACTGTAAATCTCTGCAGTCGTCCTGTGTACAACAGGTTGGTTGTGTATCCCAAGACATGCGTTTGTCTGAAAATAGGGTACCCCTAGATCCGCTGTTAATCATTATTATCCCTATAAAAATAATAAACTTGGAGGGTATCCCCATTTTCAGTGAAACACACATATCATATCAAGTTGGTTATAGTTATTCTCAAATCCCAAGTAATTCCCATGATTTCCTTTTAAAAATTTTATTCCCCCATGATTTCCCAAAACTAACCACTCTGGTGTTGCTGCTTCATCCATCTTCCGTGGCCCCGGGATGCCCCGGGGCTGGCGTTCAAAAGGTTCAGTCGCAGTGTGCGCAGCGCAGGGGCGCAAAGCTGATCCAGCCTTGGTAGGCGCGACTCGAAACCACCCAAGCTGGCCCGTGGTAAGGTTTTGGTCAGGTTTAGCAAGGTTCTAAGGTTTATGGTTATTTATGGTCATTGTTGATTGTATTTTATGGTTATTTCAGTTTCTTATTTTATGATTTCCTTAACCCAAATGTGAGGTTTTTACCAACAAATTTTGAGTGTGATGAATCATCAACATGTTATCAGATTCACTCTCCAACCATGGGGAGAGTCTAGGGGAAGAAACATGGGAAGATTTACCTTTCTAAACATTGTTGTATTTTAGCAAGAAACGATGGGAATGTGTACCCTCCAAAATGGGGGTATAACAACCAATTTCCGAACCGGGCCAGGTTTTTTTTCCTACATGCACAGAAAAAAAACCGCAAGTTTTGGCCTCATCTTGGGAAATGAACAACAAGAAATTGAATAGACATATGCTGTCTATGCCTATGCCCTATGCCATGAATAAGTGGAGATATGTTAACCAATACTCAATACATAAATACCCACAGAATGGTTACCACATATATGGAGATATCATTCCTTGTGTTGGAGAGTGTTTGGGCAACCAATCACCTTCCAGGACGACCTTCACAGGTTCGATCTTCGGAAAAGTCAAGTGGGGATGAACCTGTGATCAAAGGGGGATGGGTTTTTCTCAGCAATGCCACCACCATCATATATTTCACCTACCTTGGTTGTTGACTGAAAGGTCTTCTAAATATAACATCTCTGGAGTAGACTGAGTAGGAGTTTGAGGAACTGAAATTGACAGCTTGATCTTGGATCTCTCCCAAAAAACTATAGGCATTTTCCAACTCTGTTCTATGCAGTCAGTGGGCACAATTGGCTTAAACAATAGGCCGCTCAACATTGGATGGCTGGATTGACACTCCATCAGCACCACTTGTCTGATCATATCCCATGGGTTAACCTCTAAAGAACATACCAGAGACTTGCCAGTCAACATGTCATATTCCCTTTTACTCTCAACTTATCTTTGGCCAATCACAGACTTCGTCGCCACAATCATCCCTGTAATCCCTTCCCCCATTCATATTAAATTAATCACCACCTGAAACCATAGTGTAATGACGATTTAGAATATATTTGCGACCATTTTGGTTTGTCTCAAGGGTACCGCCAGTTAATCGTGTTTTTCCCTATCAAAATGATTCAACATTGCCATTTTATATGGGTGGGCATAACCCATTTTCAGCCTGGCTCATTTAGCGGGGTGTTTAGTAAGAACGGGGGATTGCTGTTCCTTCCAGGCCCAGTCACTGCGACTGGGATCCCAACTTCTCTTTGGCGCCTCGAGCGCGTTGTTTCCGCGTCAACTTTGGCATCCGCCAGTCCGTCCGACGACCATCTGTGGTCCAAGCACCTCGGTCAACATATCGCAGAACATGTCTGGTTGGTGGTTGAGCCTACCCCTCTGAAAAATATATAAGTCATTTGGGATTATTATTCCCAATCAATATATATATATATATATATGGGAAAATAATCCAAATGTTCCAAACCACCAACGAGTCTACAACTGGGAGGGTTTTCTGTTTGAGGATCAAACTCAACCAACATCCAATGGACGGAACACGACTATATTCCAATCCCCTCCTGTATCATCCAGCACTGGGGTCAGAACTTCTACGTGAAGCACAGCTGGCAGGCCGAACAGCAAGTCTGTTCACCCCTGACAGGCTACGTCACGGGGCGGCTCGACCAATTTGTACCCTTCAATGCGCTTCATCTTCATACCAGATTTCGGGAAGGCAAAGCACTAAGGGCAGAGGGCAGGATGGTGGGAATAAAAGTGAGCTGCCCAGCCCCAACTGGAACAAGTTTGTCTTCACCCGTCTGGCAAGAAAAGTACGGAGAGTAAGTGCATGCAACTCAGTTGATCGCGGAACCCCCAACTTTACCCTTCCAAAATAATAATCAACATCTGTGAATAGAGGGCGTTCATGATGTTAAGCCCAAAAGATCCGGAATATGTATTCCCAGGATTGAAAAAACGTGTAGATCTTGAATATAGATTCCAGAAGGGTCAGGGATTTCAACGGGGAATCCCCAGTGAAAAGTACCACGGCATCCAACAAAGTCTCACAACACCACGGTATCCAAATCCCACCGCCTAAACTCCGTCGCCATGGGGACAAACTTCTCCTGATTTGGCAAGGCACACCGAACGTGAGATCACTCTTTGACCATGAATTGCAAGTAGCAAGTAGTCATAGTATGCCGTAGCTATGGAACATCTATGGCTATAAAATCAAGTACATATATATATAATATTGCATATATCGATTACACATTATACAACAAAACCTGATTTACGCTATTTCCCCCTTTTGCCATTCCTGTGGTCGGTCGTTTCAAAGGATCCTGCTGATGCACCTGTTTGGAGAGTTCAACAAGGACACCACGCCTCACATCTTTGGGCAAGGGCCTAGGTCGCACCAGCACTCCATCTTTGGCACATTGGTCGGACGACCGAAGGTCAGTGCAACGGATAGAGTAAAGATATTCAACTCCAATCTGTACGGTACCCTCCGGTAAACTAACATAGCTATTGAAAATGGCCCATTTATAGTTGATTTACCTATTAAAGTGGTGATTTTACATAGTTATGTTAGTTTACCAGAGGGTAGTACTGAAGCAACCCCTTTTTGTAAAAACACGTCATGTCATTTGCCAAGCGCCCCTGCGTGAGCCAGGGCATGAACTTGGTGTGACTTCAGGTCCAACCTGGAAAAGGCCCCAAGGTATAGCCATGTTCATAGGGGAAAAGGATAAATGACCTATGAATTCAATGAATTCATAGGCCAAAGCATGACAACCTATGAAAAACCTAGCAAAAACCAGAGTGAACATGACATCTATGGCATTTTATCTTGGATCTCAGAGAACTACCCCATTCTCGGAGAAATTCATAACATGGGGTCTGTGAGAATCCGGCAATGGCACAAATCATAGAGAAAGTAAACCAATGTAGGAGTGACAGATGGACCAACATCGCTGTTCTCATGTCCAATATATGAGTACAATCTTGAAGACTTGCGCTTGGCATCCTCAGTACATCCCAAAACTATATCAATATCCTACCTTCTGCGAAATAAAAACAGTGTGCTATGGGCTATGGAGAATCACCATGTCAGTGATTTATCATCCAACTAAATGATGGACCATGTATTCCATAGCAAACTGTCACAAATTACCAAAAGGAATTAGACACGTATTTAGTTGCCATTGTCTTTACTACTATTATTATATTAGTAATGCGTATTATCAATTACTATCAGGATGTCATGATTGACACATATTTAATATTTGGTCATTTGAAGTAATCTATAGTAACCATTAGTAGTCCCCAAAAGATCAGGACGCAATTCTGCAACCAGAACGCCTCTGAAGCACTTCTCCTGAGGGCTTTGAGGACCATGATGACCATAGTGTTTGGGGGTGGTTGAGACATCTCAAGCCATGTTTTCTGAACACATGGATTTGTAATCGGATATTATATTGCAAATATGATGCTTTATAGTTGGATTTTCTTTTGGAATGTTTTGGAATAGTCTAATAATCTAATGGCTGATAGTTTGGTAGTCTGACCGGTGGCTTTTGGCTTTTGCACTAGATAGTTGGCCGTGCATGTCCAGATGTATCGTTGACCCTTCTGGTTGACTTCGGGAATCAAATGGGTTAACATAGGGTCAACGAGACACATATTCTGGGCATAATTATGTGGAGCTATCATAATTATGCTCAACTATTAATCATAATTATTGTTGAACATACATCAGCATGAGCCATCACCAGACAACACGCAAATCCAACATGATGCGGATCTAGCACCAAGCACCAAGTCATCATCCAGGTCTAGCACCATGTTTCACTTCTCCTACATGTAATACACACTGATATGGAAAAACAAAACATAAAGTATGTAATATATTGCTTTATGGCTTTATGTATATATCTATACATACATATATATATATATATACATGTATCTATAATTCTATAGATACTATGCATATATGTATGTGCACAATGCATGCACAAGTGTGCAAAAAAACGTGCGAAGATCATCCCCCAATTCGCCCAGAACCACCTCAACCGGGCAGCACTGCTGGCTCTGCTGGTTCCTGGCATGGCCAAAATGTCATGCTGTGGCCGTCATTCAGTTGGTTTGAAGGAACGGTTACAGCGGTTCTACCTTCACAACTATGGTTTGCTGTGAATTGTCCCTTTTCAAGGGTTTTTGTGCTCACCATTCACTGTTTTCTAGTTGAGTCCCTTTGGGTTTCTTGAGTTTTCGTTTGGTTGGTAAACTTCACATTGGTTTGATCTGAATTATATATATTACTGTACTTATGATGAAGCCACCATGAACTTCAGTCGTTCCGGTGATTAGTTCATCACCTCTGGAAGGCGCAGAAGAAGCTGATGATGGTCGAAATGGAAAGGGCGCGATGTAGCCGTGACCCCCGGGGCCAGGAGCCATGGCACAGCAAGAAACATCTGGAGATGTTGCTACGATGGAGTCCGATGGAGGAGTATTTAACATAATAATCACCAACATGATAATATCGTTTGTACAGTATAGGTTTACAATATTTTACAATCATTTCATACATCAACTGTCATCATCTACTGCGTACTACTGATAATAGCTGCTAAGGTTTCTTCGGCTGTGTTTTGGTAGAATCCTGAGGCTGCCATTGGGAGTACCTTGGCTGTGGCAAAGAGTTGCCGCCCGGGCCGTCATGATGCTTGAGCCATTGTGGAGCCACGGCGTCACACAACATGAAGCAACAACGGGTCTGTCTGAACATGGGGTAGGCCCCACTTTTAATGAACTAACAACTAACACAATATGGCAGTGTGTCAAAACCTTGTACCCCTGGTGAACATCAAAATAGCTGGTAAATGGATGTTCATCCCACTAAAAATGGTACTAATAGGTATTGATCCATACCCATATCTTTTGGGATTAAATTTTAAAATGAACAACTCTGGGTTCCCAACAAACCCAACTTCATCAGATATGAACATCTATGAAACAGCCAGAAAGTTGGTCACATAGGCCGGCAACTTGGCTCGCACATGCTCGCAACCAGTAGCACGGCCACATTGGCTGAACCCCCCATCTTCAGATCCCTTCATGGCTCCTTCTAAATTCACATTAACAACCACCGTTATCCACTTGAGTTTTACAAAGTGAATCGTGCAATAGAACGAGGAAAGTTGGTGCACATAACTCCAATAACTATGGTTTGTGGTACTTATAACTAACGAACGAGTTACTGGGGCGAATCTAAACCAATAAACATTACTGGGGGGGCACACAAATGGAAACAACATCAAAGCTGTCCCAAAAGAATGCCATCAGTCTGGCCCTTTTCTTCCAAGTCGGCTCAGCAACAGCTCCGTCTTAGAGCTGTTGAGGGTCACGGTTTCAAGCGCCTGCACCGTGGTCAAAGGGCGGTGAAAAATAATGAACATTAGCCATGTAGAGCTTGGTATGATATGATTCCCATAATACGTGGATAATTGATGATAATTGTATATTATAATTATAATAAGGAAAAACCCTCTGCAGAATTCCGCAGCTACTACTTGTGCAATCTTGTGCATACAATCTCATATATCCCATGTCGGTACAGTATATCTATCAATCTCAACTAGGGTTTGAACACCGCTCAAACGGGTGTTTCCGAAAGTTGGGAACTCTCCAATCTGAACAACCTTCGGGATTATCTGCAGCACGGAGTCCGGGAGTGTCCGCTTTTTTGGGCAGATGCAAATCCCACAAGCCATGCCACAACACATGAACCAACATGGACAAATCAAATAGTTTAAACACCAACTTAATCTAACTGTTGAAACATCTGGGTAATTATAATTATTCACTAATTTGAAAAACAGCTAAGAACAGCTATATCAGGATAATTCTCCCTGCTAGCCATCATTTACCCAGAAACATGTTGAAGCACACCATCCACATTTGACACGACCGAGGAAAAGCACACCACCAGTGCTCTGCACCTTCGACTCATCACAGCGCTCTTTGGCCTCCAAAGGGTCCTTAGTTCTGCGAGTTTCCTACATGTTATCCGGTTAGACTTCAAGATTTTAATCCTAAAATCATCCTGTAATATCTGTGATATACTGTACCAAAAAGTGCACACATCATTTGGGTTTGTCTAAAACATCCATTGGTTAAGGATAATATAATCATATATTCCCCATCATCTTGCCACGTTGGGTATCCGATTTTCAGACAAACCCATCTGGACATACAGCATCTTCAACGATGGATCGTTGGGGTCGCCATTAGCTGTGCCACACATTGAGGTCACGGCGGCGACGTTGGCGATTGATGGTCTGTGCCTAGGCGACTGATTGGTCTATGGAAGCTTTGCCAAACGACGGTAATAATGCTGCGTCTTGGAAGTTGGCTTGGCGTTTTAACACCACAGAAACACACAGGACATATACACATATATACAATATACGGTACATTATATAATATTATAATATATAATATTATATTCATATAAACATATATAAACCAATATGTTTACAAACCAAGAAAAATCATCTATAAAATCTAGAGATTTCTGGGTCTGGAGAGCATCATGTTATAGAGGAAATAGGCAGGGGAATTATATAGTAACTGTGGATAACTGGGGAGCATAGGTAAGAGGAATGGAGAAACACATATGTATCAACACCCAGCCAGTCAAGCAACTGTTGTCACATGTTGTCACCATGTTGTCACTATGTTTCGATTGAAGGCTTCCCTTCTTATCCCCTTCCACTCCTGGAAAGTAGCCGGTTGTTCCTGAGAGCCGAAAATCCCAACGTTTTCAATGAATTAGAAACTTCAACGTATTGCCGTATTGGATACCTTGATTCCATACATACCCTCCGGTAAACTAACGTAGCTGTTGAAAATGGCCATTTATAGTTGATGTTCCCATTAAAAATGGTGATTTTCCATAGCTATGTTAGTTTACCAGAGGGTAATCATCAATCAACAGGGGTGTTTTGTCAGGTGAAAGTCAGATTTGCTTCGAAGCCCTCATGAAGCGACGCTGATCCAATCGCACAGTTTTCAGCTTTCCCGCAGGATGTTTGTTGAAAACGATCACAACACAGCACAACGATATTGGACTCGAGCAATGTGTTCTGGCCGTTTTGATCCTGGAAATGGTCTTGAAAGTTGATGTATCCATGTAAATCCCTAATTTATTCTATGTGAGTAGATCCATTAATAATATCATATATTATATAATATATATTATATAATATATAAATAAAGATTATTATAGATTCATCATATTTCGACAAATTCTGGCCTGGCACTCTCGACGTTTTTTGACATTCCCAAAAAGCGCCTTTTGTGATGCCAAGTGGCCGTCTGCAACGGCAGCGTCACAGCCCTGTCGCATGGTTCAGCAAAGGGGATGGCCTTTTTTCATTCTGGGCCCATGTTGATCCATTGTGGACAAATGGAGGTTTCCTGAAATGGGGATACCCAAAATAGTTGGTTTATGATGGACAATCCCATTACAATGGATGATTTAGGGGTACCCCCCCCCCATTTTTACGAACCCCCCAAATGACTGCATGTGTGGTATTGTTCAAGAAGCTATGAGTAAGTGTCACAACATTGGAATCTTTGATCTTCAGTACAGTGCGGCATTTTTGCAACAGTCCTGACGAATGTCAGAGCAATCATATCTGATCAATCCGATCATTGATCATATCATGTCTCTTACGGTGTTCTTAAGTTTTTCTTTTACCAAACAGAACAAAACTTACAAAACCAGGGATACCCACGGCTCCCGAAACAGAAATTCAACAGAGCTTCTTCCAGGCAGATCGCTGCCTGAAGGTCGAAGCTCAGCGACCTCATCAAATCACACATTGAACCACCAAAAAAAAACATTTTGACACTTGAAACTCAGGGATGGTTCATAGTTTTCAAAAAAGCAAGCAGCACGAGATAAATAATCCTTGCAGCTTGGAAAACTCACCATTTTCCACCCCCTTGAGCTCTGCACTCCGACCGCTTCGAACAACGGCCTGCCACGGTTTCCAGTTTCCTTTGTGATCTTAAGAAATCTGAGTGGTGCAGCAATCCAGCTACACGACACATTTGTTGAAAGTAACCACTGCATTTTTGGGGCATACCATTCATCATGCAGCAACATGATTGCGAAGGCCAATTTTTTTACGCTGATTTGGTGACAGTGATTTTTTTTTCGTCTGCAAGTAGATCTGCAGGGGCAAGGCTCAGAGACAGACTGGACAGGAAACATAGGTTGCGTGTGCTCATCTTGCTTCCATGTGGTCCATGTTCCCATCAATTTACATCCATGTTACAGCTTCCGGCACTTCAAGTGTATATATAACATGATGTATAATTAACAACATTCAATATCATATGAACAGTACATATGATGGTTGTATGATGTTCTATGTGATATATATATATACACATTCTATGCATTATGTACAGTCATCCTGCCACGCCTCCTGCGGTACGAGGCCGCCTAGGCTCGTGAGGACCAACGAAATTCCAGTGGTTCAGTGGGATAACCAGTGGGAGTATAACCATCCTATAATCAAGTTATAAAAATGTTATAAATGGGATTGAAAAACTTTCGTTATCACTAGTTGGGACTAGTTGTAACCTTAGGTATAACCTTGTTTGTATGATGGTCTAAGCGTCTAGTGTCTAAGCATATAGCCATGGCATGCCAGGTTTCTTTTCCTGCTGCACAACTCGATACCCTCTGGTTATGACTAACATAACACAGCCATGCTATAGATGGCCCATTGATAGATGGTTTACCGTTCTTAAAAATGGTGGATCTTTCCATGGCTATGTTAAATAACCAGGGGGTATGTATGTATATATATATATATTATATAATATAGAGGACAAACGGAGACAGAACATGCAGAAATACAAAAGGTAAACATGAAACAACCAACCAGAACCACATTGCAATTCTGTTGCAATGCTCAACGTGCTCCTGGTTTTGGTGCTGGTTGGGCATGGCCAAAATCGTTAGCCCCTTCTGGGTTTTCCCACATCTTCTCCTCTCCCTGGCGCTTTGGCCGTACCTCGCACAGGACTTAGACTTCATACAGTTTAGTGCAACCACTGCCCAAAGTCTGGAATCATAGAAACACACATATACCACACAATTTTATTCAGGATAAAGCAACCACCTTCATCTACCTTATCCGCCTGAATGAATTGCAACATCTTTGAACAAATTTGAACATCAAGACTCAAGACGGTTAGAAAGTGTGCGGTGAATTTCAAAAGGTATTGCGACATCTTCCTCGCTCCAAAATCAAACCCCAAAAGTGGTGGACTTATGTGGACCTGGGGGTCTGAAGAGCTTCAGAAAATCCAACACCCAAGGTCGACCTTGGCCAAAGGTATCACGTCCTGTATCCTCAAGTAATCTAGCCTGACAATCAACTGGAAATTTGTAGATTATGTAGCCAACTTAAAAGCCTCCAAAAAATGTTAAAAACAGAGATTGCAATTTTGGGCTACGAGTACCTGAGTGATGCGAATGGTATGTCTTGGATTATCGTGGATGATCATGGTACATCATGAAACATGTATTGCCAATTGCATCGGGGTTCAGATAAGGGGGGAGGAGTTGTGCAGATGGTTTTGGTAGATACAGAGCGGAATGCATAGGGTGCACAACTACAAAATGCAAGTGCATGTACTTTTTTTTCAGCTACAAAATGAA
>Ga0126342_10008460_pt1 | contig 18447 bp, 17 predicted proteins | sample Cyp1metagenome_FD_92528 | JGI IMG/M metagenome (GOLD analysis project Ga0126342, IMG submission 92528) | Coral microbial communities from Lord Howe Island, Old Settlement Bay, Australia - Cyphastrea 1 metagenome | ecosystem: Host-associated > Invertebrates > Cnidaria > Coral ...
TAGGTCTACATCTTGGTCAACCTTTTCATTTCCATCTTTCTGGATTTCCGGGTTTACACCATCACTTTACCTTGAGGCCAAGGTACCCAGGTTGCTGCCAGTGGAGGTTCAGCCGAACCTACATATATGTATATATATATACTATGGTACTGTATTCCATATATATATATATATATATTATTTATATATTGTACTGTGTTACATATATATATATATATATATATTATTTACTTATTTATGCATACTTATGCATACTTATGCAGCACATTCTGCAACCATGGTTCTTCAGTCTGTTGTCCACAATCTTATCAGGCTTTGCATCGCGAAGTGCTGTGTCGAAAACGCCCAGGTAGCTGCTCAAGGAGTACTCATACATTTCCTAAGACTTTGCCAGAACTGGGTGCAGGTCGAGTTGCCTGTGAGTTTACACCAAACTTACATTTACAAGTGTAAACTTACACTTTTGCGTGTAAGCTTGATGTAAAACTGGCCTTGAATCCCCAAATAAACTCCCGTGGTCCAATCCACTCCCGAGGTCCGGGCGCTGATGGCCACCATGCCAGACATCGCGAAGTACAGAATGGACCCGCGTTTGGCAACCTGCAGCGCGGTCTGCGCAGTGTGCATGGTGGCGTCCATGCGTGCTTCGTGGTTGGGCAAGCCACAAATTAGCACAAAATGTTACAAATATATATATATATATATATTATATATTATATATATATTATATATTATATATATATGATATGTTTATCACATGTTTATCACATGCCACAATGGGTAAGTTTACGGGAATATCCCCAGGAAACATGGGGGTAAAAAAAAACTAGGAGTTTCTTCAATTTTTCCCTTTCACCACCCCCACTGCGTGTCTGTTGGTATCGTCCCTGTAGTGTTCTTGTCAAGCCGCGCTGACGTAGAGCGCACGCGTCTTCTCGATTTCCTGCAGCGGGCTGTTTGTCAAAATGCACTCTTGTGCAGGACTATGAAAAGCACAACGAATTAGTACAAATGGTCATGTTTCGATTCATCTCTGTTCCAATTGGGGTATGGGTCAAACTTGTTAGACCTAAAGAATGGACACCAACCTACCTCTTCATTTAATGTTCCATGTATATGTCCAAATGGGTAAGCCTTCAGAATGAAGAAAAAAACAATGGTTCATGGCCTCAGCAGTTTTGGCAGCCGTCTCCAAGGACACTCCAATCTGGATCGAGGTTGCCTCGATGCTCAAAATTGGATCCAAAATGGGTATATCAGACAGGTTATCACTTCATTATCACTGAACAAAAAGGTAGAGTGAGGACACCAGGAAGCACCTTAGTGGTCAAAATTATGTGTCATATCCAATTCATCAAAACTCAGCGCATGTTTTTGGTGGCATCTTTTGGTCAGTCTGGAACCAGTCTGGAACCTCTCCCCGCCTTCGCAGTGTTCAGCGTGTGTATCAGGTCATCGTTGTCCAAGATAGAGCCCTTTTTGCAGCTGCTGATCAATCCATGATCGAACCATAGGGCCATAGTCTATCCCAGAAAATGTCCAAAGATGTCATAAACTACCCTAAACTAAAATCACTACGGAAAATCACCATGTTTAAAAGGTAAATCATCTAGAAATGGGATAAAATTGGCAATTTTCCATAGCTATGTTGGTTTATCAGATGGTAGTGGTACCAGTCCCATTTTGGAGTAGCCCATCCCATCATATCCCATCGGCCGACCTTGGATGCAGCCAGATCATGCAGCAGCGTGTCTTCCAGATTCTTGATTTCCTGCAATGATCAGATAGCTGTGAGTCAATAGCCTTCGTGGACCATTCTTGCGGATAGCGGATAGCTATAAATATAGCTATAAAATCTATAAACATCCAGGGTGTGGTGGGTTGATTTTTTTCTGAAATTCACATAAGGACCATCCCAGTAGGTTAGACTCCCCAGATGGAGAAAGCTCCACTTTGGGCCTGACGATCGGCAGACATCTGCTGTACAAGACCACGACGCCTGGGGCGATCTGTTGGGAAGCTATGGGAATGGTACCACCATTTTGGAATATGTTGGACTATGTTGGGCATGGTTTAATAACTCATACTTATAGCTCAATACAGAAAGCCATGAACTATTTTTTCACGTCGGTCAAAAAAATTGCACAATCAATCCTATGACGCGATTTTCATTTCATCATTAGTCCAGTGTAATGGGCCTCTCTTCCAAATCGGGTCGTTCGAAGCCAACCACCACATTGAGAAGTTGCCTCAAGGAAATTCAGCTGGATGGGGCAGTAAAACCAGTCAAATGTGCTTGTCCAAAAATGGTGGATCCCCCAAAATGTCGGTTTTAGTGGGGAAAATAATGCAAAATCATAATAACCTATAGGAATTCGGGGATAGTCTGTCTTCAGTCAAGCCCCCAATTGAAACGTCAGGCGATACTTCAAAGGCAAGAAGCGCGGCCAATCCCTCAAGGGTAATGACGCAGTTGACGATTGAAGCTTTGCCCATGACCTGCAAATCTATGACTGACACCGTTTTCCGCGAACGTGCAAGTCTTTCAGTACACAATTGAGCAGTGACAAGAACCATGGGGAAAATCCCTCACATTGATGTGTCAATAGAGATTCCCATGAACCGCCTCCGGGGTGTACTTTGGGTTGCTGAGCTTGGTGGTCATGTAGAGCATGAAGGTGTCGTTCCATTCCAGCTGGTTGTCCCCTCGAAGCTGTTGAATGCAGAAAATCCATGAAAATCAAGTGATTCGATACAACAAGACATGAGAAAGTGTACGCCAACCCTTCATACCGTTCACACGGAATCAATCCCGACACATTGAAAGTGGATGAAAGTGGTTAAGTCAGAATGGCTTGGGGCATTCTTTCAGATAATACCTAGGCCAGACACCGAGGGTGATCATCTTCTGTCCATTCAAAAGGACCACTTTCTTCTCCAGAACAGGGTCCTTAGCCCATGCCACGTCTGCAACTGGTTGAGGCTAGTTGACATATTATACCTGTCCCTTAGCAGCAAGCTCTGGCTGCCTGATGCCAAGCTGGCCAAGCTTCCACCATGGGATCAAGCTCTTCGTCCAGATTCTCGAAGAGGAAGGGTTTTCCATATTGGATGGCCTTGGTCATCGTAGTCAGGAGATCTTAGTCCAAGCTGCCCATGCACGCCCATAACGCTTCCGAAACACGGCAAGTGTGTTCGTGGTTGTGTCCCGAAACCCCACATCGCATTTTGCCGATGCTAAGCCTGCTAAGCATCAAGCCAGTTCCAGGAACTTCACATATTCATCGTTAAAGGTCTTCACCGTCAAACCGGCCTCCGGAAGATCCAGCCCAAGAGCGGGTTGAGGTTCGAACCCAGGATTTTGAGGGTGTCTCCCACTTCGGTATCCCACCAGCTGTTAGTCCCGCAGCCACGGCCTTCTCTTCCTTCTTCTTCAACCATGTGACGATTTGCATCTGTGGATCAACACAAAGTGGCCAGCGGGCAGATCTGGTCACCAGAATGCCATTCCTAGAGGCGTCCGTCAAAAACTGGCGCCAAAAAAAAGGCTGGATGGCTCAAACATTCAGAAGCGGAACCCTGCTGTAAAACCAAACAATCTGGAGGTTTACAAAAAAACAAAAGTGTAGGTAGATAGGTAGATGGATAGGTAGATAGGTAGATAGATAGGTAGGTAGATAGATAGATAGATAGATTATCACATATATGCCTGTAGGTCCAAGGATCTGAACACACAGTTCATCTGTTGGCAAGCCGTGGCCAGACCAGGAAGCCACCTGTCAATGTGGAGTGCTGCTATTGATGCACATACTCCATGGCCTCAAAAAACTGTGCTGCTGCCTAGCGTGAGGTTTGTGACCGGTGCCTCCACATCAGAGGTCAGCAATGTTTCGATCTTGAAGTCTTCGGTCTTGTCAATGCCCTCACAAGAAAAAGGGCAATAAGTGACAATGGTACCCCCACAAAATGTCAGCTCAAGTGCAGACAGCTAAGCATCGGAGCCTTGGTCTTCAACCTTTCTTGCCAGTCCACGTAAACCATTTCCTGACAAAGTGTTGCTCAGCCTTTGCACCAATTTGACTGGTTCAGTTTGGTGCCGCCCTGTCTCCTGTGTCATGACTGTGTCCTTGAGTGAGTCCTTCATCAGATTCATTGCTAATGGAAAAGGCTGCCGAGCATCTTTGCGGAACTCGTGGTTGAAAGGTCCGGCGTAGCTCACGAACGCAGCATTCAGCAAGCAGTCACCCACCAGTCTGGCACCGAAAGATTTCTGCACTGGAAGCCAAAGGTGACCCCGCCATAGATGGTTAATAAACCCCTGTAATATCTTCCGGTAACCCATCGTGGTTCTTGATCTTCAGACTCGGCCAAAAATATCAAAAATAGTCACTCAATTCTTGCGGGGTCAACCTGGTCAACCTGGAGTCTGGAGGAGTGGCTGAATCCACATGGCTGGATTCTGGCCTCTTCTTGACCTCACCCATCTTCTGCAAGTCTTCTGTCCATCGCTTGCGCTCCGAGGCCAGTCCTTGCGCTCCGATGATTGAACCAGTAGAAACATGGGCATCTGACCAAGAAAAATATGAATCTGCCCCAAAAAAACTGACAGATCGCGCACAATGATGTCGCTAGTTCTGCTGGAACATCACTATTTATGGTTGATTATAGATGTTCTTTTTTGGCAATCTTAATCCAACTAATCATGTGGAGATGTCCAATCCATGGGGCTAACCATCCATTTATCATGGATTTTCCATGAGATAAACATAGATAAACCATCCAGCTGAGGGTAGCCCCATGGATTTCCTAACCTCCCAACCCTGGTGGCATCCGATGGTGCCCACGGCCTTCGATCAGCTGCGATGCTGCATTCAACCGACGCGTCATGGTATCGGCATCCTGGACATCGGGGGGCTGGGCGGATTGGGAGCCCTCGATACCATGGGAATGTCCCTTCTGAATATCCTTTAGTGATGGGAATAATAGTTATAAGATGTTATAAGAGTATGAAAAAAGTAGCTACTTCACCCAATCCCAAATGGCAAATCATTCTCCAAACATGGCTATATCATTCTCCATACACTCTATTGATGATGATCTGCCCACTGTTTCAGCATTTCAAAAAACGGTCCTCCTTCAACTGTTTCAGCTTGTCACTTTGGATCTGCCGTTCAGCCGTGACGATTTCCAGATTTTCAGCGAGTTCCTTAAGCTCTTTGTTGATTTGCTTCAAGTTCCTGGGAACTCAGAACACGCGACCGAACCACATCGTAATGCGAGGAAGGAACCAATAGAAGCACCAACAAAATAACTAAATCTAAACTGCACATCCAAGATGCTCTTCAGCCTCCTCCTTCTTTTGCTGCAGTTTGTTCACCAGTTCCCTCTTGGGAGCAACACCTTTCGCCACCTCGTAGTACTTCACCATGGCCAGCACCCACTGCAGGAGGCCATATCCGGCCTGACAAAGGTATGCTGATGGATCAGTTGGATCAGTAAAAGTCGCCCAGATCTTCCAGGATCTTCCCAGTGAAGCCCAACACCTTGGACACTGACTTCATCTTTTCTCCTTCAAACCTTGGCGGATACCAATGGAAAGGCAAAGGGGCCACGCTTTCTCAAGGCAGAAAAGCGAGATTAGAATGATTAGAAAAGGCATGGTCCATTGAAAGTTTCAATTCACGTTTATTCTTGCAACATCTGATGCCGGGACAAATCAGGCAGTCGCCTTACTCTGCCCTGGCTTCGGAGGGTGAAGCACGAAGAAAAAAGGAATTGACAAGATGAAGAACGAAGAGCAAACTAAATATGCATATTATATATATATATATACATAATATTATATATAATTATATATATTAATATTATTATTATTATTACTTATTATTACTTATTATTACTTATTATTACTTATTATTACTTGTTATTACTTATTATTATTTATTATTATTATTATTATTATTATTATTATATATTATAATATAGATATATTATAATATATATATATTATAATATAGATCTTGTATGCATTGATATGTACTAGACCTGAACCTGATTCAAGGAGGAACCCAATCCAATTCCTCAAAACAAAGGTTGGTCTTGAGACCGAGCAACACGTCTTTCTCCTTGTTCAGCAGCTCTTTGATTCGCTTGATCTGAAAGCATGATAGAGAATGATGCAAATTAACATAATTAACTTCAGGAAAACCAACAAGTTGTTCACAATCAGCTTTTGGGTACAAGAATTGCTCTTGGACAGCCTGCCTGTGCTCCTTTCATGTCATCCTGAATAGCTTCAATCAAATCTCCAGACAGGAGACTTACCATCAACTGCAGTAAACACGTAAACCCAGTTGATTGGTTCCTGTCATCCTGTCTGCCACAACTTGGTCCTTCTTGTACTCCTGCAATGCCCTCATGAAGCCCACATCGGACATCATGGCTTTGGCTCCAGTCCATCCCTGGCTTTCGTCCTTCGGTTGGGGAAGTTCCAACAGTGGATGTTCCACGATGTTCCACGGTGCCATGGCATCAGTCCTCCTTGCCAAGGGGTCGGAGGATCACGACACACATGCAGACCTCGGTGTGAAGAGATTTCCAAGATGCCCTGCTCACTTAAGGCACCCCTTTTTGATATCGGTCTCTAGTCATCTTTTGGTTCACACAAGAAACCTCTGTCTCTATCTTTTGGTTTTGACAAGTGTTGATAGTATTTGAATATCCTCATCCAAACTCATCGGAAATGCTCTAAATAGGTTTTTTTCCAGTCAAACAACCCGCATTTTGAGGCCATTTCAATGGGGAAAAAAACAAGTCGGTGCTGAAAAAACCATTGGGACCACAAGTGCAAGACGGGCAGCAATGGTCACGGGAGGTGGAGGACTAGCCATGCCCTTGACCTCAGTGATGTCCTTCTTGTCCAACTCCTGGCAGGTGAAAACCATCAATGGAGCTACCCCTTTATCGCTGGATAGTTTATGTCATAGAAAATCCTAAAATAAAATGGATGAGAACTAGGGCTACCCATATTTTAAGGGAAACCTCCACAAAAAATAGTTTAGAACCTCATTGATTTTTGTCCCTAATATGTTCCCTAAGATTTTTCCCATGAAAATTCCCCATGAACATGGCCATTTTTCATGCTGGCTACAGCTCCTCCAGCGCACGGGCGGCGGACTCCAAAGCTGGCAGCGCTGCTTGCAGTGCTTCGTCGGCATCTGCCTGGCTCGGAACTCCCAGGGTGGATCCGACTCCTTCAACAACTCCGTGATGGAGATGAGGATTGTATTATGATGATATCAAAAAAGGATTAGGGATTCATAAGGATTCCCATTCTGGGGTATAATAATCGGTATATAATTGTATTTTGTAATTTCCAGAAGTGTCACTGGAGATTGAGGTTGTATTTCCAGGATTTCCAGTGCATTCTGAATGATTCTCTTGAAGAATTGGAAATCCTACTCTGGTTTTTTTTTGTCCAGGTTTCCTTCTGCAAGTAATTCACGTAAACTTCCAGCTTCATTCCAGCGACTTCAAACAGAAGTGTCTACTGCACATTACATGGAACTTGCAGAGTTCTCTGGCCGCGGCCTTCTCTTTCTCAATGATCACAGAGTCCTTCTCGATCTGTTCTGCAGCTGCACTCGCCTGTCGTGTCTCTTTCTCAACATGTCTCAAGGATTCGGCTATGTCGACGTCAAGCAACCCTCATTCGAAAAACAAAAAAGTGACTGTCGAAGGTTTGGAGGCTGGAAAACGTCACTCCCAGAAGGTGAGTCTGCTCTCTCAGATCTCGTAAAGTTTCCAGACGTTTCTAGACTTGCAGTGTTACCAGCTAGCAGCAGATGCAGATATCAGCTGCGACCACACCTCCTCCTTTCTCTTTGTGACGGCTTCTGTCTTCTCATTGATGTCGTCGATCAAGACTCGGACCTTCCACACCACATCAGCGTCTCCAGCTCTGGAGCATTCGGTGTTCCCCACGCACCTTGATGGCATTTTCATCGACAATGGCTTTCTTTTCTTCAAGCTCCTTGGACATCTCCGTCACCTCGCGAAGACTCACAAGATGGATATCAGGGGATCATTGGATTTTCAGATTTTCGAACACCTGCACCGCCGCTTGCACCAGCTTGTCCAAGCCACCGCCCAAGCGGCCTGGCGAATTGAGGACGACCCAAACGAGATTGGCGCATGTTCCATCAGTTTTCATCCATTGCGCCTGACATTTGGTCCAAGCTGTTGCGATTGTTCTCCAAGAATTTCATGTAGTTCGACAAGAAGTCCAGATAATTCTTGGGCGTCGCAAAGTTGCGGCGCTTGTACTTGACTTCAAACTGCGGTGAGTATTGAAGCGTGACCGACAGGTGCGCGTAGCTCATGGTGTCGGTGATGTGGGTCCTGGCCCATTTTGCAGAATCAATCCTATCAGCCAGGTCTTGTAAAATCAGATATATCATATATCAAACTATACTCATGGTATGCTAATCTAGTTTTCTTTCCACTTGTAGGAAATCTCAACCTGAGATTAGCTCTCAACCAACCTAGACCTAGCCATAGCTGCAATAGCTGCCATAGCTGCCATAGCTTGTCAGACCTGCCTGAAGTCATCAATGCCCGTGACGTTGGCCAAGAAATGTTCCGCCACTGCCAGCAAGGCTTGCTGGGGCCAACTGAAGAACCAGTCCTTGGTCAGCAAATGGGGAGAATCTCCAATGGATCCCATCTATAGATGAGTTAGGGGCACCCCCAATGACTCAGGAAACCTCCAAATACGATTCCTTGTGATGATCACAGAGCAATCACAGTCATCAATATTCAGAACCGAAGGTTGGTCCCGGCGGTTATTGGTCAACAACCTACGATACTGTCGGATGCTCAGATGCTCTGCAAATCTCTGCAAGCTCTTGGGTGCCAAGACAAAGCTACCAACACACAGAAGTCATCCAAAAACAAAACAAGCGAGACACCCCTATTCCACGACTCCCTGCTCATGCGGCCGGCACTTCTTAGTAAGAAGGGCTGCCCAAAAACCTTCTGTTTGGATGTGATCCAATCATTCCAATCAACCTCTTCCAACCTTTCAGTGAACATGGCCCCAAATGTGTGTTCCAAGTGTCAATGGTACATCCTGCGACCATGCCGGGGAAGTTTCGGCATCTCGTTCCTCAGTGCAGTCAGATTTGTCCCAACAAGCTTAGGGGCGTCCGCACCCTCCGCAGCCCCGCAGCTGGGGTGTCCACGGAGTTGTGAGCCGGCAGGTGACATAGCAAGAACCAGGTGCAAGTTGTCTCGAATCACCTCAGGAAGTGTTTGTCATTGGGGATTACTCCAAAATTCCATCAAGTTTGTCTATGTCCCATGAAAAATTATTGTTTTACCCGCAGCTGTTTGCCATCTTCTCGCCTTAATCTTAGAAGACGATCTGTTTTGGTGTCTGATTAGTAACCATAATTAATCATATACTGTAAGATACTGTAAGTACAAATGGGATAATCCCATTGATGGAGGATTTTGTAGCTCTGTCCAAGCAAGTGTCAGTACTGTTGTTATTGATTCTATCCGTTCTATCCCAAAATGAAGCTATCTAAATCTTCATGTTCTCCCCATTTCTCCCCCTTTTTTGCTGGTCAACTCCCATTTTTCCGATCACAAAACCGGTAGATGTTCCTCTGAACCAATGGGAGATTCAGAGACCTTCACGGCACCGAGCGACGCCGCAGGCATAGGCCCACATCCCCGTCTCGGACACACCTTCTCCCCGGGCCCTGAGCACAAAAATCACGGGATTTTCTTTCCAGGAAAAATCATCAAGTGGAAATTCCAATTCATCAAAAGGTAAAATCAAATCTTGAAACCGCAAAAGATCGTCAATTCCCAATTCCAATGGGAAAATCAAAGTGGAAAGACTTGATGGATGGATGGCGGCTGGCGGCTTCGCCTGGCACGAATAGCTCCCACCAATGGCTCCTTCTCATCGTCTGGGAACAATGCAGGTACCATGCCAACTGTCAGGATGTTGTTGATGTACCTGAGATGCTCCCAGAGATGGCTAGCTGGGAGGCCTTGATGGTAAAAGTCATCTACAAATTGCTGATTTTCCAGCTGGCCTATGAGGCTTCAATTTTGGGGGGTAGGCTTCAATTTTGCAGATTTACAGCACCACCGCTCCAGAAATCCTCTCCGAGATGCTCCAGGAATCCTTCCTCCACGACATGAGCCTCAGAAGCATTGAGAGGCTGCTCCACTTCGCCCAGGGTCCCAGGTGGGTGTATTTGTTATGGGTATAACCATGGCGATGACCTCCAAAAGATAGGACCTAACCGCTACGACTATGGTTATATATATATAATTATATATATATATATAATTATATATATACATTATATATATATATATACATTATATATATATACATTATATATATATATACATTATATATAAAAACCCAACTGCAACCCCAGGGTTTGTGGATCACCAATTCACAGGAACCTGAACCTATCAGCGTAAGCATAGGCCGCAGGCATCTGTAAAGAGGAAGCTCATGGGTTGCTTGATCGTAGCAGTGTACAAGGCCTGCACGATTTCCAACTTCCCACTGATCCTTGAGGATCTAAAAAATGGTTCGCTTAAGGCATGAGTGGTTCAGTCATCTATAGCGGTGGAAACCCCGGAACTGGTTCTAACAAGCAGGGAATGTTAACATCCTCAAAAACCTCAAACCTGTCTCAAGAGTGACAGAGTAGCCCATGAAAAACCGAAGCCTGTAAGAAGCCATCATCATTGTTGCAGTGCCCAAAACCTTGTATCATCTCCTTCGAGTGGTTGCCCTTCAATTAGATTGCTCATGCTTGGTCCATATAATCCCAGTGACACGAGTTAGAAGAGTATTTATACTAGTATAAGATAGTATAAAATAGAGTAGTATAAATGTATCACTCCAAGAATTGACATCACTTAAGTGTATAAACTTTACAAACCCAACTAGTTGATCATCAACAGGAGGATTTCAACCAGGATCTCAATCAGCTGGCACCAAGCCTTGAGATCTTCTCTGAGCTGGTCGTCTCCATAGCCGCGGGAAAGTGTGATCTCGAAGAGCTTGTAGCCAGCCTGAGATGACCATCCAAAGCCCAAACAATGGCTATGGATGGCTATGGCCATGGCCTAATGGCTGTGAACCAGTTAAAAACCCCAAAATCGCTGGGATTTATGAATGTGAAGAAGTCACACCTCGAATATGGATAAATATGGTATTTCAATGCATTTCACAACGTATTCATAGGTTTTAACATGTTTTAACTCAAATGAATCGAACAGCCAGGCATTGAACAGGGATGTGACTCGCCAGGCCGGTAGCCCAGGTTAAAGCGTGCATAGTATAGCCCGCAAGAAGGCAGAAAGTAGGACTATCATGAACATCTCATAAATCCTGTGTAAGAATAAGGTGATTCCAGCGTGATCATCATGGCTGTAAGACGGTGTAAAAGTAGTTGGATGCGGTCCGCATTGAAAATAACTGAAACATCTTCCCGCGATCTTGTCCCAATTGACAAGCCAGTGTTTCGCTTTCCCAAACAAGCCAAACAAGTTCCGGAGTTGCCAAAGATGAAAGATCCGAAAGAATTCATTAGATGCCAGATGCCTATTTTTGGACCCTTTTTGACTGTTATTGTATGTTACATACTGTATGTTTGTTGGGATCTGAAAAACCATGGCGAAACCCAAGAAATATGACCGTCAACAGCCCCTGGCGTCCCCGGCCGCAAAGGTGGCCAGTCTGGTGAGCGATTGCTTGCCTTTTTGGGCCCCCAGTTGGGCCATTTTTTGTAGTGCAAGAAGTAGTGAAAATGATGATTGACCATGTCAATGGATTGGATTAAGGGAATTTTTACAGGAAAACATAGGAAAACCCCCATATTTAATGGGAAAATCTATGGTTTCGTGTAAATTTTCCCTTAAACCAATCCATTGACCATTGGATTTGGAGCTACCCTATCGACAAACCCATGTACTGCAACCATCTGCAAATCTGATGAGGGAGAACTTGGCTCCAGCTGTTCCGCTCCGCGGCCAGAGCACCACTGCCACCAACTCCAATGAGCAAGGCCATGCCGCGAGTCAGGCGAATGATGCGATGCAAACGAAGCAAGTGGGCCTCCGCCAAGGAGCCAAGCTGCAGCGCAATGACTTTTAGAATCTTTTAGATGGGTGTTGGGATAGAAAAATGCTGATTTAATGGTAATGTTTTTGAAGATATAACCACTGGGATACATCATTGACAATATGACATGTGGGTGTTCCTCAAATTGAGGTATTAGCCAAACCAAATGAGGATGTTGAGACAAGTGCATTTCAATTGACCCAAAGTCAGGGTCCCAGCTCTTTGTTCCCACTGAGGGCAGGGCCAGTGCATCATTGAACAGGACCAAATTCATGGGGCTGTTGTCACCTTGGCAATCACAAGCAGCCAGATTCGCTTCTGACTCACCCTGATTCTCACCCTGATTCACACCGCTTCACTCACGGCTGCCAAGCTTCCATTGTAAAGCTCAAGAACCCCATCGAAAATCGGGCGAATGGATTCCCAATTGCCCAGGTCCTTTCGAAATGAAGGAACGGGAAGCACTTTGAATCTGTGATTCTCTCGTTCAACACATCAAGTCTCCTCGTAAACCCTGGGAGCAGAGTATGGTGTGTCGCTCTTGACCTGACAGAATTGACTCTCTGCCAACGGGTAGTCAAGAAGTAGGCAATCAAGAAACAGCATCAGGCAAGACTTACCCGGGTGTGTCTCAAAATTTATGGAAAAACCCAACATATCCAATATCCAGAATATCCATATGAAAAAAGCTTGCCATGAAGCAGTCTATTTCCCATCTTCACCATGAAGCTTGCCACAAATTTACCGCGGGCTTCATCCCAATGGTTTTCGTTCAGCTCCCGGAGATCGGACCAGGATGTCCAGGGCGTCTCGGAAGTCTCCCCAGACCAAGGGATCTTGCAGGGCCACATCAGCACCTCCGAATCTAGAGCTGACAGCTGCCAGATGTTTTTTTCGCCCCCCAAAAAAGCATAGAGAAGTCAACTGCGAATCTAAAATAGTGGTCAAGCAATGTAAAGTACCTTTCTATCTTGCTGGGGTTACTACACTGCGCCGTGGTACTACAATCTGCGCCGTGGTCAAGTTAGATGGAATTAATAGGTTGTGGTCATTCCCATAAGGGGAATCCTTGCAATGAGCGTATGACCACCCCTGTTGATGGGTGGTGGATGACCATCCCTCAATATGAGTACATTATAAAAAACTAACTTGACCGTGGCACATATACTCTGAGGCATAAATTGTGCAGAGGATAAAAGAAAGTGATTGTTTGCATTCCAGGCACTCTTCTGGAACTGAGTCTTGATGATGTTGTGCAGCTGCTTCTCACTGAGGAAAGCCTGTCACAGTCTTGCTGTGGATGTTCGAAACCTATTAAATGTGCGTCAGTCACACGTCTGATGTCAACTTCATCATTGAAGCGAATGAATAATAGGTCATCATTAACATTATTCACTGTTTGTATTAATGTTATAATAGGTAATTACTAATAATTATTACAGTAACTATCATGATCAATGGTAGTAATGTAACAGCTAATTATAAATAAATGATGCCAACCATCGTAACTATCATTATTCAATAAAAAAAATGACCTATCATTGACGATCATTACGTAAGTAACGTCGCCCGGCCTTGTCTGCATCCTCATTGAAGCGATCTTCGTACACACGGGTACACTCATTGCGCCATAGCCTGCTTACCGGGCTTACCGGATGGTGGACTCATGGAACCGCCAAAACCGTGTGGGGTACCTGCTGGGTACCCCAAACTGGAGCTTTCCGAAACTGGGGTGACACCCCATTTTATCATCCAAAATGACTTATTGACAATGGGAAAAGCGATGGAAAACCAGTGGTTTGGGGTACTCATGTTCTAGGAAACCTCAATTTGGGAATGCCGTTAAAAATGGTGTCTTTTTATGGTGTTTCAATGGGGGAGACGATGCTAAACCCTGAAATTTAAGGGGAATGTTTCGCAACAAAAAGATGCCAAATTTAGTGACCCACAGCTGGAAAATTCAACCTGTGGAAAACATCGACTCGTTCACTGCCAGGCCTCACTAGGATCGCCGCATTGTTGACCACCTGCAGGATTGGGCTCCACAAATCCCACGGGCGAAAAACTTAAAAAGCCATCTGGTTATGACTAACAGTTTGCCATGGAAATTTTCTTCATGCTATTAATGGGTAAACCATCTATTTCGATTAGGGCCATCTATACCATGGCTATGTCAAAAATAACCAGAGGGTATACTTTTTTACTCCTGACTGTAGATCATGGTTTTTCCCCATAAAGTAGATCTAAGTTTCGCCATCAAATGTGCAACATTTGGGCTAAGCAATACTTAGACAAACTCACAAGTGAATCGCAGCCATGCTGGCCTGTGGATCTGCTTGGCAAATTCCCTGAAAGACGCGGCTCAAATCTCGAAGAGAAAAGATGTAGTGGAACCTGTCATACTGAGGGATCCCTCACCCTTCGCGAAACGTTTGCAGCCAACGTGATAATTGCAACTCTCCTGCACTTTTCAAACCGACAGACCTCAAACTGTCAACAAGTCACTGTAGAAATTTCCAAACTACACAGCTGACGCAAGGTCCCATTTTCCCGCAGGGCTCGGTCCGGGCTCGGTACAGCAGAACCTCGATCGGCAAATGGAAAGGAGCTATACTTGGACTAAGCAATCTTCTCGGCATAGCACCGCTGCACCAAGGAGGCACATCCGCCAGGGACCAGCTCAGTGATGGATTCCCCACGTTTCAGGCGCTCTCGAAACAAGGTCGAGGACACCATGGAAAACCTGGTCGCAGTCTACGGGCTCAAAAATGGGCCACCGGGCCACCGCAAGGGCCCATCAAATCGGTGGGTTTTTACTCATCTATTTTGGGGTCAACAATTCTGAGCCACCTTGGATCTGCTTGGATGTATGCAGTGGGAATCGGACGGACACGGCCAAGCAGAAGTTGACCGCTGATATTCCTGGGTTGGTTTTCCAAACCTGACCATTGACCATGGCCAGCCTATGGGTCAGTCTTTTCGGGTGGCTAAGCCAAATCTTGACCCAAAATTCAAACATCATCAAACATCCATTTCCCATCTATCCAGAATCAGATTCACTTCATTTCATTTCCTGCACCATGGGGTCTTTCATCACTTCCCACTTCGAAGTGACCCAAGCGTTTCGCCCAGGTTCTGCAGCTCCAAACACTTCTCAGAGGCTCCGTCTTTTCGGAAGCTGCGCAAGCCACGGTACATGACTTTGGCACCGTGCTGCTGGGCATGCTTCCAAATGTAGGACCACCTTTGATCAGGAACCCCCTCCCAGACCGATGTGCCAGCAAGGAAAGGGAAACTCAATCCCAGGCTGTGTCAAAATCCAAAATCAAGAAAAACTGTATCAAAGAGCTGAAAATATCGCTGGAGCACACAATGATCACGTCCACATTTGTGAGGCCAATTTCCTTCAGCATGGCCCGAAAGAGCTCTTGTCGCTCATACGGACTGACGTCATACTTCTTGTTGGGATTGACTCCAATGATCGCATGGACTCGCTGGTACCTGGCAGAGAGGTAGCGCACCATTTCCTGAGCAGGGCTGCGAAAACCTGGTGGATCTGGTCTTGGCAAACTGGAGGATTCCCATGGTACCCCCAGTTATCATCCAGTTTAAATAATGTTCACAGGATTTTCCATGATTCACCATCCGGCTATTGGGGTACTCAGGTACTCCCATTTTAGGAAACCCCCAGTTTGGAGACATGGCAGTGCCAAGCTCCGCAGCTAGCCGAGCGTCCAGGTGTCCTTGATGTGGTGGGTTGAAAGATCCAGCAATGAGAGCCAAACCACTCTCTGGCTCAGGAGCTGTTGGTAACGGTTGCCGAATGTAGGTGCTGGTTCCAAGTTGCACAGCAAGATATCCTTCGCAAATGCTGTCAGAGATCGTTGCAAAAGTCACAAGTGTCGCTGATTGAAACAGCCTGTGCTTGATGCATAGGATGATACCTAAGCCTGAGAGAATATGACTTGAGGCCCAGGGGTAAGGGACGAAAGCTTGGCAGGGAGCAAACACAATGAGAGGATGCGGATGCTGCCGATGTACCGGTGGCGACATGCCGATGTGCCGGGGGGGTTGAGCCGCGGCCAAACTGCTCGTGAAACAGCCTGGGGGGTAGTTAACTGTGAAGTTTCACGCGATTGGAGACTCAAGCTTGCTAAAGCAAGAGGGACTTCAGCTAGCAGAAGCTAGCTTTCGTGATTAGATATGATTAGCCACCACATCAAGAATTCAGGACTCAACGATGGAGCAGTTGATTCTGTTGGATCTCGTTCCAACTTCAAAACAATCTGAGCACTGAATTCACTGGGCCCTTCAGTCCTGCTGCTGCAGAAACTGGTAGGCCCACACCGAGCATGACATGCACCGGCGCAGCCACAATTGCAGAACCGGCCAGCAGCCCTACAGCACTCACTCCTCACCAAAACTGACCTTTTCCCAGAACTGACTGATGGGAAAAGTATGGAAAAGTTGCAGGAAAACCCATCCATTGAATGGTAAAACCCATAGTTTCCTGTAGAGTTGCCCTTAAATCCATCCATTGACACAGCTTGACCAAACACCCGAGATCCTGTGAGCTTGGACCAGCTGGACCAATTCGCGCTTGCAAGTGCCTTCAAGCGAAGTGCAATGCTCGCACCTATTCGGGCAATAAGCCTCAGCTTGCCAGCAGACTTCAGAACCATCTGGGGTCTGCAAATAGTTGTCACAAATGGCCAATGTCATAGTGAAAATGATGATTATCAGTGGATGTCGGGGGGTTCCCCTGAATTTTCGGACAATCCATGACGCAAGGACACTGAATGTGGACAAGCGACGAGCAGCCTAGGGGCGGAAAATCCACGAGCTGCAAAACATTCAAATTCATGGTCTCACCAAAGAAGAAGATCAATTAAAGATATGTCTTAGTTATGATTGTGAATCATATATCATGACATATCATGACATATCATGACATATCATTACATATCATTGATAATCATCATAACATCATTATGATCTGAAAATATATTTTTTTTAAAACTATGATCAAAGCCCAGTGGGGGCCCATTTTTGGGCCCAGTGGGCGATTGACGTGTCATTTCGTCAAGATACGGTCAAGCTTGGCCCGAAGCACCTCAGCCTCCTGCGCAGCATTCTCCATGGCCTGCCTCTCACCTGGTGGCCAGTCACCAACATCCGGGGTTCAAAGAAAAAACACTGAGCCGTACCAAGATCCCCCACGTCTCATGGCTTTGTTTACGAAAATCTACTGTAGTTGATCGTCATTGCCCCGCTGAAGTTGCCATTTGGATCCATTTGGTGGTATTTTGAGATGATGGGACACGTCCTGCCCATGATATTGAATCAAATTTGAGTTACGCTCATTGCGGAAGATGTCGGTGGCAAAAATCTTGGACCGAGAGTCCTCGGATGGGAAAGCAAGACCCCCGACCACGGCCCTACTAGACCCACCAGACCCGAAGGGTCACATGTTTCCCGAAATGACAGTACCCCTAATTATCATCCATTTTAATAGGATGTTCCCTAAAAAAAAACATCCGGCTGTTGGGGGACCCCCATATCAACCTCCACATTGACCAATCCGTACATTGTATGGCAAGATTCCGTTGCAGTGGAGGTGAGGAAGGCTCCGCGCGCTGCACAATACAGGGCCTCTGAGACGTGAGAATACTCTTGACCTGAAGCTACAAGCATTGGGTGGGTTTTGGTTGGGAAAATTACAAAAATTACAAGAACCTGTTTTTTTAACCCCGGAAAATTCTGGCGTTTCCTGTCACTTCCCCAGTTCATCCAATTCTGAGATACAAACTGCAAGTATGATTGAAGGCAACTGATAAGGTTAGCCAATCTGGCAATACTGATTGACAAGACACTCAAACGACTTCGCATTCAGCTCAAAGAACCCAATGCTCAAACATACACCTTCTCAAATAAATTCAATGAAGTAGTAAGAATCTCAAGGAAACCATTGGTTTTTTTGCCATGGCATCGTGGAACATTGATAAACATCCGGCACTGAGCCCCCCACGAATCTGTTGACCTGATCCAAAGTCAGTTGGGTGCTGGACGCCAGCGGACGACTTGAATCCCTCATGGATGATCCCCTGAAAAACCATGGAACAACCAACAAAAATGCAAATAAGCATAACAATAATTGAAAGCCCAAACGTAGCACTAACAACCTTTTCTACCACCGTTGCACTAGTAAGCCAAAAGGGCTGGGGTGAAACCACTACAAACCAACTAGCCTAGCTCAAGCCCTTACCTGTACATGTTGAATGGGA
>Ga0126342_10008461_pt1 | contig 18446 bp, 20 predicted proteins | sample Cyp1metagenome_FD_92528 | JGI IMG/M metagenome (GOLD analysis project Ga0126342, IMG submission 92528) | Coral microbial communities from Lord Howe Island, Old Settlement Bay, Australia - Cyphastrea 1 metagenome | ecosystem: Host-associated > Invertebrates > Cnidaria > Coral ...
CCAGTTGATTGCACAACGTCCAATCGGCCACGATCGTAACGCCTTACCAAGCACCGAAGGTAAGGAACCAGGCACAAGCTATCCTCACCCTCCACTACGGGCTCACAGAGCCACCCAGCTGCACGAGAATGATAAGCTGTAACCCTTACTCTTTGGATCTCAAGTGAAATGAAGATGATGTGCATTGCGAATCGGCAGTGTTGATTTCACATATATATATATATATATATATATATATTATACATACATATATATATATATAATTATATATATATATATATTATACATATATATATAATTACATACACGTCATGTTGTATCTGTATGCTTGGGATTTGTAACCCCTGGCCCCAAGTCACATCGTTCCGTTTCCCACGACAAAACCCTGCGCATCTTCTGAAAACCTGGGGTTTCAAAAAACGGTGCGCGGACCCAGAACCACCACTCTGTGGCTGGGAAATCCCTGAACTGCAGGGAGGTTTAGTTCGCTCGGGGATTTTCCATTGCTGGAGGCTACGCCATGGTGAAACAGAACTTTCCCGGTGGAAATTGCAAATTTCAGCGGTTTTTTCCAGGTGCTTTCAGCATCTTTCAGCATCTTTCAGCATCTTTCAGCCGCGGAACTTCAGTGGCAGCTTGCCTTTCAGCATCAAATAGCCACAGAGCCCCGCGCCCCAGACGTCCGCCTTCTCTGAAGCGGACTCGCCTCGCAGGTGGCTTTACAACTGGAACTGCGCCCCCAACATAGAAAAAACCCAGATTTTATGGGACTTGTAGCCAAAAAACCCATCAAACATGGCTAGCTGGGAAATCCCCGAACGAAATGGAGGTTTTAATGCGAAACACATTAAACTATATATATATGAAATTATATGAATATTTCCCATTGCCACGTTTGATTCCCGGAAGGGTATTCTGGGGCTTCAAACCACTTCAAATTTATTTGTGTCAATTTTCAAAAATATCACCCCAAATAGAATAAATAGAATGGACATTGACCAATATCTTCAAGGAACCAACAAGTAAGGCTTCACTGTGGTAACAATGAGACAACAACTGCAGCCAATGAGAGCCATGATCAGTGGAGATGATTTTTTTACAGGGAGAAAGATCTCAAATTTGAAACAAATATTGGTTTGTCCAACAAATGGGATATATATATATAATGTATACAGCGGGTTTTTTTTCGCACAATCACCTCCGGGGGTGAATATTCCCAGGTACCTCAAACGGAGCGGGTGGAGATGACCCTGGACAGGACTGACGGGTGACTTGCAATGCTCCAGCATGCTCCAATTACAGAGGCAATATCTCAGAGATCATTTTGGAAGAATGGTGGTATGTTTCGAATATTCTCCAAGTAAAGAAATTGTTGTTCAAACCCTCCAGGAAACACCTCATCAAGAATTCATTGCCGTTTTTGCAGATGTTCAGTGCAGAAAGAGTCATCCACCACCCTGCAGGTTAGGTGTTCCACGGTGTTCCTACTTTAATCAATGAGATGTGGGGTATCTCGACCTATATACATCTAGACATGGATTTGTCCAAAAACAGATACACATATGTCGCATAAAAAGGGATACCCAATAATCCAGTTGTAGTAATTTTCAACCATGTCGGCAAATCAACCAGGGGGCCTGTCATGGTGAGGGAGCCACCAGCCATAAGCTGACGAGCGGTATTGAAATCTGCCAGCCACAGTTGCGTGTCATCATGGGAAACCTCGGCAGCACCCCGTCGAAAATATCCAGGATTCCCGTGACCATCCAGATATTGGAAAGCAGCCAACATTAGTAACTACATGTCCAGTGATCTGGCTATACTGACCATTCCCCAGAAACAAACCCGTTTTGGGTGATTTCCCCCAACCATCATTTACGTTGTGAGGTTGAAGGGTCCTCATGGTCAAAATGCTACAAATTGACAGAGATCTGTGGTCCAAATGTTGGACCCAAATTGTCATCGTACGGACAGTTCAATAATTTATGAGGTATTCCTCAACCAGATGCTAAAAATAATCCACAGACCCACCAAACTAAGTTTTGTTGCCCGTCTTACCAATTACCAATGTGTACAACATATCATTATCTGTATATATATATACATATCACATACCCTGACATAGTCAACATTATGTCAACATGCATCCAGAATAGACGGCGACATGCAGAAATATAAGGTGTATATATATATATATATACACACGTAATTTCGTGTTCAATCTTTCGTAGTCTACAAAAAACATACTTTGCTGGTTATGGCGATTTTCCATTTGTAGCAAAAAAAACTATATAATCATTCAGGGGATTAAAGTCTCTATCCAGTTGTGGATGATTGTATCATATGGGTATGGGTCAAAATTAGGTACCCCAATAATTGGATGGTTAATACTAAACTAGACTAACATCTGTAGTCCCCTAGGTCTTCCATTCTGACCCACATCCATATTGTATGCATGGTTCTGCTGCTACAGTTGCGGTCTCACCAAGTGACCAAGACATTATCTCCCTTGACGTCTCGATGGAGAACCCGCTTGCCTGGAGAGGCAAGCGAGGCAAGCGAGGCAATAAAGGGCAATGCAGAGAGGTGGGCGCTGAAAAGCGGTGTAGATCTCATAACATCTCTCCCTAAAAAGGGTGGACAAATCAAAATAATACATATATATATATATATACATATATATATATATACATATACATATACATATATATATATATGGTCATGCTTTTTGGACAAAACATGGGGGGTCTTCACTACAGTATACCCAACATCCTCGCAGCCAACTTGAACAAATCATCTCAGTGCTATCCATGACATGGGGAGATGGTTCACATTGCACCTCCAAATCAGGGATCACAAACAGGATCCAGGGCCAAGTGATTGAATACTGTAAATGGGGGGCACTTGTCAGCTAATTTGCAAGTACCGTAGCGACAGCATGACGTCTGCATGGCGGTGCCAAGTGGCAATGAAGATAGTCCAGTGCCTTCAACAACATCCGGAAGAGAGGCTTCGTTGTAGCTTCCTGAAGGGCCAGGCTTTTCTTGCCGGGGTCCGACATTTTTCACCAGCAGTCTCAACCTGGAAAACCAGCAACAACGGAGGGTTTTTTAAGAGACAAAGTCTTTGTATGGCTGAAATTGTATGGAACATTATGGAACCTCAAAGAGGGGTCACCATACAGTTTCAAATACCAAGAATCAAACCATGTCTGTGGTCCTAATGCAGTACCCCATTGAAGGTCACCATTGCTGTCTTGTTTTCTTGGCTCGATATAGTTGACCCAACCTTCGACTAGTGACCAACCAAAACTTGGAGTTTGAGTGAGTGATTCAGATCCATTGAAAAAGAAACGCATATACTTTATATACTACATATATATATAATATAATACTTATACTCTATCTATGAACATTATATAACATAACATTATATCACTATCATTATATCATGATTCATGATGTAATCTGTATAGAACATAGTCCTCAATTTCAGCAGTTCTTTCCTTTCCGTTGTGGAACCGCAGCACTCTTCGTCCAGGCCACAGGCATGGGGCCCATCTTCACAGCTTTCGTCAGATTCCGTGCGTCGTGGTAGGACAGGACCAAGCAGGTCCTTTGACCTCGCCGGGACTTCCCATGGGTACCAGGCCATTTTTTGATGCCAACTGGCCCACCAAACCCAGCACTGGGTTTAAAGGTTGAGGATCCAATTTAACCTCTGCTGGTAGAATTAATCCACTCTCCCCCAGCCACTAAGCATCGAATAGTCAAAAACTTCTTGCTAGTGATGTGTCCATTCTTTTCAGCTTAAATCACCATGTTGGTTCATATTGTATCCTCATATATCGTCAGGTCTCACAGGCTATATTGTTTACGGAAAATAATGAAGCTACAGGAATTTCCTTGATTGATGATTGAAACCATTTTTTTCCTGTGAAACATTCCCCTCAGCTGTACTTTCAGCCATTGATTGGAGCCATCTGGTTGGCTGTTTCAATTGATCAAAATGGTCAGATGAAATCATCGTCCCTGCGAAATACTTTGGAGTTTGGAGAATCCAAACTCATCGAAACTTAGATTTTTTGAAACCACCACTCCAGCCATCAACCATCAACCATCAACCACCATCAACCACCATCAACCACCATCAACCACCATCAACCACCATCAACCGCCATCAACCACCATCAACCACTCCAAGTCGGCCATGGCCGCAGCCAAGCTGCTGAGAACAAAAAAGTCAAGGGCCTGAATGATGTTTGGATGCCGCCTCAGATGCGATCGACAAACCGGAACGTCGGTAAGTTATACACAGGAAACCGCTCCAATGGCACTTGTTTTGATGTTTCTTTAAGACATGATATGTATATATATATATATATGAACTACCTATGTAATAATGTAATATGATTAATATGGTTCTGAATTACGTGGTCAATATGTTCCCCCATCAAATATATTAACTAAGTATATGGTTTTCTTAAAGATGTTCCCTTAAAACAATCGGGAAACACGTCGGGATGTGTCCAATTTACGCAACTCGCGTGCTAGAGAATCCATCTGGGATGGCGTTAGCATCATCATCAAACCATTAAACAAACGAAAGGGTAATATACCACCAACGAAGATTGGCATGCCATACATGGGTGGTAGGGAAGTATAGTAGAATCGTAGATCACTGATTAAATGCCTCTTCCATGATGTTGATCTATGTGCACTACTGCTTGCTTCAGAACCGGATTCCCATGATGGATTATGACAAGCCCCAATAATTTTAGTACTGTAATCTATTTAGTATAACACCTGCTCACCTCTAGGTGAAACTTTTGAACCACTCACCAGGCTATACTGGACATTGCTAGTTGTTATATCAAAGACCTGAAAAAAGTAAGAAACAATAGCAGTACAAATATATATACATATGTATATGTATATATATATATATACGTATATATATATATATATATGTGTATATATATAGTAAGCAATCACCCAAAATATATTTATGTATAGCTTCATTAACAAGTATATATATGTATAGCAATATAGTGAGCAATACATATATATATATATATGTATATATGTATAGTAAGCAATATAGTACATATATATATACATACATACATATATACATATATATATATAATTATATATATATACATATATATATATATGTATAGCTTAAAAACAAACACATGATCGCACCGTTCAGCTTCCCAGTTACAGCTGCCGCAAGACTTCGAATTCTTCACCTTAGCATCTCGGGGGCCAGATCCTCATGCTTTGGGAGGTATACGAGCGCGCTACCCAGTACCAGTGCATATGAATGTACGTATGTATATATATATATATATATATGTATCTGGGTAAATCATCATAATTCACCAAGCTGAATAGTTCGGCCATTTGGGGATGATTTCCCTTATTAACCATGATTCCCAGGGCTCGAGAGAACAGGCTGAGGTCGTGATCAAATTTACCCTGAACTGGTGATTTCAACCATCATGCCAGTGATTAGGATCATCATGCCAGTTTCCAGGCATCTTTCATAGGATGGACTAAAAATTCACCAAGGGTTTCAAAAGTTTCAGAAATACTTTGGAGATCAAAACTGGTTTGGATTCGATCACACAAAGAATATGAAGTTGATATCTTTCCAAGTAACGACAATTGGCAATCATGTCCTCATCCAGAGCCTCCCTCAACCTTGGGCCATGGGATCATGCGGTGAGCAGCTCCCTACAGTGCCTACAGTGCCTACAGCCCAAAGCTCTGAGGCGAGACAACGTCAGGGACATCTCTTGACATGGAACAACATGGAACATTTGGTGCTTCCACTTTGTCACCAGAGGCCACAAACTCCTATAAGAACAGTATTGAAAAAAAAAAATAATAACTCTGCATCATGATAGCATCTCAGGGACGGAGACCAGCAACCAGAGAATAACCAAGAGGCACACTATGATGTGTTCCCAGGCAACTGCAGGACATTTTGTTTGTGAACTCCCCACGACGTTCGTCTCTGGAGTTTACACGGCTACCTTGGCCCTCAAAATACCTAGAAAGATCCATGAAGATTGGTAAACATCATGTAAGAGCATATAGAAGTGCCTTGAACATCATGAGACAATAGCAATGTTTGCATGTGACACCGAGCTTTACATACTTCGACATTGTAACATACAGCATCCACGAAAAAGAAAATAGAGAAATGGGTCAACTTGCCACTTATGTCAGAAGGAATTGATTGTTCTAGCTTTCTAGTGGGATTCTTTTGGGCCCGGGGCAATTTTATCCACATATCATATACTATATACCACATATACCAATATGATATTGGTTGTATTTACATATTTATCTTATGCCCTTAAAATAAGCCAGTAATATCATTTATATCCCTGATGTTATATACACCTATCATATCCCCAAGTAGTCACAAAACTGCTGATTATCATACAGGTCATATTGGTTATATATATATATATACACACTGTATAATATATATATATATATATATATGTAGATACACACACATCCTAATTAATCCATTCACCCCATATCTATTCTATCTCAAAAAAAACACCTCACGTAACACATCTGTATATATCCTTTGGATTAAGAGCAGGATTCCCATTTCACGGATGATGATCATTCCCAATATCGGGTAGTAGAATGCCCGAGCCAATCGATCGCTGGTCAAGTCTCGTTAAATGGCCATGAACTACCACCATATATCCCACCCACTATATCATGATTTGGCCATTACTTAGCTATGTTTCGTGGTTAGAGTCCTCAGTCAATCCTATGATATCACTTGATTTTCCATACATGATTAGATATCCATGATTTTCCATTTAGGGTTTGTCAGTCTGAAAAGGTACTGTACCACTGATTCCATTGATTCATCATCATCCCTCTTAGAATGATCATAATTTGGGAAGGATACTCCATGTTCAGACACACCCAAATCTCCAAATCTCATATCAATGTTGGTGACAGTATATATTCAATATATATATATAATATATATATATATAGTATATAATATGTATATTATATATATAACATATATATCATATAATATATATATATATATATCTTTGTACAGTACTCATCCCATGACATTCCCATCAATCCTCACCAGAGGTCTCCACCCACCCCGTTCTATCCGTTCTCCACGGCGCTTCAGGGCTACCTCCTTGTCTCCTTGTCGGCCTCGGTAGACGCTGCTACACGCGCCCTGACCCAAGCACTCCTGGTCCCGGCACACGGCGGGGCGTGGCCTAAACAAGGTGGCCCGGGGTTGCATTTTCGACACAAAAAAATGGGAGAACCAGTGTTTTTAGTGGTGATAATATAGTTATAGTTATATATAATATGTTATATACAGTAATATGGTGAATATGTGAATATAATTGGACACAATGGGATTTATGACCAATGTCAAATACATTCTAATACAGGGTTCTCTGGAATGCCTTGACTAACCATCATGGTGATGTCGTTGTACTTCACGTAATGGCAACCCAAAAGAGAAATCCATAGGAAAGCCACGATTCCCATGAAACAGAGAGATTTTGTGTAATTTTACCATATCACCAATTCAAGGACAGTGTCGAACTAAGGTTGTTGAAAATTTACCATAGTTTGGGTTGTCAATTTCATGAAACAGTCAAATAAGGACTAACTTACGGCTGATCTTCTGGAACTTGCGATGAGGAGTCTTTCTCTCACGTTGGTGCAGCACTCGGTGAAGCCTAAAACCATAAACATATATAAACATCCATAAACCATATATTCAATGTATTTCAATGTATTTCAATGTAAGCATTGATTGCAACTTGGGGTATTCTCGAGACACATTCCCCCCGAAACGGGAAAATATCGGGATTGCATGGGACATGCTTTTCTCAACCAGCGAATTCAGGTGTCCCAAAATTATGCGACAACCTGTGGAAGAAGGGATTGCCCAAAACATCAAAACTATAACTCCAACAGAAACGTACCGCAGCCCAAGGGTTGGTCCTCAAGAGTGTAGTTGCCAATGCTCCTGAAAATCGGTCATGGACCCGTGACTGTCTGGTTGAGCCCCCCATTGAGGATGGACATCAGTTTGGAAGACGACTTTCCTGTAGCACATGTTTTTTTAGCTTGATGTGTGTGCGTGTGTTTTTCCCGCCCAGAAACAAAATCTGGATATCTGGTACTATGGTACCGTATGGTACCGTAGCGGAAATTTTCAGATGAGTGCGCAACAATATTGGTTTCTTACTGTTGGGGGGGAGGTCCAACAAGTAAAAAGTGGCGTGATCAGCCAGGAGGGAAACCAAGTTTGCGTGTTCCTTTCGCATGGCACGATGAATCCTAAGATTTCGGAAAACCACGACCTAGATTCCAGCGACTGCATACACTTCACTGACAGGTCCCATATGACTCAAAACTGACCCCAGAAACTGCAGAAATGGCATGGTTTCAGTTTCGGATCCCGAAAAAAATGTCCCACGAACTCGAGGTTCCAAAAAGAAACCCATTTTACGTTGCCATGGCAATTTATCGAACCTCTGACAGGAGTCAACACCCCAAAGTTGACGGATGGGGCCAACCTCAACATTTGTGTGAATATGTTCATGTATTTCTTCACCTATTTGCGGCTAAACATCAACCCTTGGTTGATGGTCGGCCCTAAACAACCAGGCAAACAACATCATGTTTGTATGTTTAAAATCTCGCTGGTGACAATATTCCTCCATTTATAGTAACCCATAGTACAGTAACCCCCAAAAAGATAGAACAGCTTCCATGTATCTTTTGAGCATTCAGTGCTGTTTTCAATCTTTTTCAGTGCTGTTTTTTGCAAACAACAAACAGGGAACGTACAAGCGCCACAGGGACCCAGGGGACCCAAGCACCGAATCCACCGAGGGGCGCTTGTACGTTCACTGAGATCTGTCGGCCCCATCCCATTGCCAAAGAGCAGCTTTCCAACTTGACCTCGAAGCGAAGAATTCCAAGCATTTCAAGTTGTTTTAAGATATTGCTATATTGATCTATATTGATATAGTTTATATATATATAGATATAGAATGATATAGAATGATATAGATATTTCAAAGATATATGTTATAGTTGAATATCATTGGCCAGAAGTATGGGGAGATTATCTAGGTAGTTGCAGGGTGGTAAGAAAATTGAATGCTTTCTTAGCCACTAAATGATGGGGTAGAACTTGATTTAACCAGCAATCGAGGGTAATGGGTTTGTCCAAAATGGGGTATGGCCTGGTATGGCAGGTATGGGCCCGTGAAATTGCTATTAAATACAGTAGTGGAGAAAAAACAACAAAGATATACAAAGATGATGTCTATGTCTATAATCATACTATAATAGAAATTTGAGCTACCATGAGCTACCTCATCCGTAAAAAAAACAATGAAAAAAGGTGTAAACTAGCGTGTTCATAAATTAGGGGAGTAATCTGGGCGACCCCCTATGCAAATGGATAAGCATCAGGGTTAGATCCAAAACCATGCCCAATTGAGGGCCCTAACCGTGGAAAATGCCTGTGAGTTACCACGATTCCGATCTGTGGAGACATTGGAGCACTTGCTGCCCCCAAACAAATAGTTCCAAAATTGATTGGGGGACCGGAGTTGTGCTGGTTTCACCGTGGTTTTAATGGTTTTCCCTATGGTTTTAATGGTTTCCTATGGTTTCCCTATGGTTTTCCTATGGTTTTCCCAAGAAATTTGGTTGAACCCAAAGCCTGGTCGCCGAGCGGCGGAGTCCAAATCCAAAGAGTCCAACTTCTCCCGCGGTGCGGCCACCGTGGGACCAGTCTTGGATCTCCTGTTGGCGGCAGGATGAACCATGAGATGTGGCTTTCCCCAAAATTTACCCTCTGGTTATGTCAAAATAGCTATTGAATATGACTCAATATGACCATTTATAGTGGATTTTCCCATGAAAAATGGTGATTTTCCATAGTTATGTTAAATTACCAGAGGGTAGCAGATTTCTGTAAAGCCATATTAGGACTTCTTGGGGTGACAGTTGTGACTTTGAAACGGAGCTTTTTGGGGCGACTGAGACGGCAATGTTCAGGAAGTGGGGGTTCAAAACTGGGCTATGACCTTTTTTAAAATATGAAGAATGTTCTACCTTGACAAAGAGTCCCAAGCATATCATTCATATCCCCGGCGCCCGGACCCTGGAAATCATGTGGACCACCACAAAATTCCCACAAACAAACGCTGAAGACTCAATCTCCTCCAACAGTTGCGGACTTCATTGGATCATTGATCCCCTCCAAACCATGATCGTTATTGCTTGTTGAATCTCTTGTTATCCCGATTCTATTGCTGTTGATCTGCCCCCAGAATTTCTCACGGTCGGTCAGAGCTGCCGAATGCTCGACTCTCGATCCTCCTCTCCCACAATGATGTCTGCTTCATGGAGGTCGCTTTTTCCATCGACATGGCCATGGTTCCGAAAGAATCTCTGGGGAATGTGCTGTGCCTGGACTTGGGTCAAATATCGAAAACCCTGGCTTCTTCGCATCAGGAAAAAAGAAACATCAAAAATCGCAGGTCCTATTGAAACAAACAAACTGTACAGAAAATATTCTCTATAGTTCCATGTCCACTTATCATAATTATAGGAAGTAGATGTTCGCTTCATCACACTTTTTGATTCACACATTTCTCTATACGCTTGGGCCTCGACTCCTCGGACTGGATGGTGGTGCCCCAACAGAACAGGCCCAAGCCCCCAGCCCAATAAACATAGTTGTGGCATGTTGTAAAAAATGACCACGTGCACCAAAATTAGCGGATGTTTCATGATATGCGTCCAAAAACATCGGCATGATACCCCAAAGTAGTTTTTTTTTTGGTAAAGAGAACATATGATGTTCTCAACGATGGAAGTACCGGTTTTGTTTGCACCAAGGACTTGCCTCAACTTTCGGCCCGATTCACAACATCAGGATTCATCAGTACAGAAAAATCATCATTTTGGAGGCCAAAAGGCCTGGTGTTTCGATATGTTTAAAGCGAATTGCCGCGGCCTCCTCCTTCATAATGGCCATGTTTTCTTCTTCCACCTGACAGCCCGCGCAGGTGGACAGACAGGCAGGCAGTTACAGAGAGATTCATAGACAGATAGTCTGAGAGATACAATAGATAGACAAGCAACTATGATATATATATATATATATTATTATATAAGTGTTATCCAGTCTATTACTAATATCTATCATTAAGATCCATTAAGTGCATCTCATCCAGCCTTCTGGAAGTGTTCGCGGAGGTCGTTCAGTTGCCGTTGCTCCTTGAGAACTTCGGGGCTCCAGATGGGCTCCACATAACTGATGGCTTGGTTTAAGGGAAAATCCGCAGGAAACCATGGATTTTCCCTATGAAATATAGGGGGATACTATAAATTGTCCCCTTTTTACCAATCCATTGAATAAAGTATGCCAACTTGGAGGGGGTCTATTGATAGGATGACCCTGTTTTTTGTTTATCTCTTCAAACTCTAGCGATGCAGAGTCTTGACCACTAAGACTAAAACCATTGACATTCTAAGATATCCAACAAATGAGAACTATTTCCAGCAAGGCCTTACATTTCCCGAATCATGGGCAGCAATTGACCTGTGAGCCTTCCAAAGATCTACCCATAAACACCCAACCGAGAGAGGCCGCGAGAGTAGGTCATCTGGCATCTGAGGTTTATCAGCACTTTTACCATTAAACATACTTTTTTGCTGGTAAACCCCCCATTTTCAGATACACACACACATACACCTTCTGTAAAAAACACGTTCCCAGCCATCCCTGCTGCTCCTTCTTCAAGTGCTCCGCATTTTCACCTCGAAAATCAAGGCTCGGCTTGGTGCTGGCCTATGTTCGGGACGCCCATATGGACAAATGGGACAAATGAGTTGTGTTTTGTATCCTGGTTTTTCGATGACCAGTAACATATAGCCTACGCAAGTGTCTGCGCCGGGCCTACGCCATTGCATGAGGTAGCCTACGCGGGGTATGGTTTTTAAGGGGTGCCTACGCGAGCCAACGCGGTGTAGGCTTTGCCTACGCGACCATGGTTTTTGTGTTTTCAATTGTGGAATGAGGCTTTGGAACCACAAGCCACAACAAATATCCAACTAATAAATGAGTTCTAACTGTTGCCAGCGAGTGTCTACACAAAGCCTATGCCATGCGGTGTAGGCTAAAACGAGCCTACGCCAATGCCTACGCAACCTACGTCGTCTGCATGGGAGCCTCCGCCTGGGGCATAATATGTCTTGTGGAGTTCCCACTTTATCTACTTTTCTGCATCCAGAAGAAGAAAAACACTACTCAAATGGGAATCAACTCGAAATTTCTGGGCCCATTGATATCCCAAGTTCTGGTGGACACTTTCTGGTGGACACTCAAAGTTTTCGTTCACCATACCACTGTAAGTCAGAAAAAAATGATGAATGGATTGGCAGGTGAAGTGGATCATCAGTCTCAGCATGCCTTGTCAACCCTAGACAACTCAAATTGGTGAGATCTAAATGGTTTTTGGTTAACTCTCCATCTCAGTTGGTTGGTTCAACAGCTACCCTCCAGGATTCCTTTTCTGGCTCGTGGTTTCAACCCATCCAAAACATATCAAGCATACATTGATCCTGCGGATCATCATTCGTGTATGAAATGCAAAACAAATTGATTGGTCAATCTAAATCTTGCTGGCCAAATTTCCCAGTACTCAATGTTGACAATGGTAATAAAGTCATCAATTATACGTATAATCCATTTTTTTGTGGTTCTTTGCTAATCACAACATTTCTTGTTGGTTCCCACCTGGTTAAATATGTTGCTTCATGGTCCCCATGAAGGTGACCCGATCACGGGCCTCTCAAGATATATATATATGACATTTATATGACTAATGAAATTACTAACGGTTATATATAACATATAACATTAATGAATTTCTAACGACTATTTCTTAGATTAACCACCAGCAGCCACCAGGACAATGACTGGGCTGCCCAGGCTGTAGTTCTTCGCCAGGTCCTTGACGTCCGAGTCGTAGCGCGTAATCACCTGCAGTGACATTTCTAAAACATGCAACATCATAGGCATGATCATATCAATTCTGATAGTGTACATATATAGATAAATAACTATATATATAATTAGATAAAACTATATACAACTATATATAATTAGATAAAACTATATATTGTTATAAAGTTATAAATATATATAATCAAATATAACTACATAAGTATATATGTAAGTATATATGTAAGTATATATATATATGTATATATATAACTATATGCAAGTTCTGTATGTATATATATATATATATACATATATATATTACTGCGATACAGGGTCATTGATTGAACAAGAATGGGAACCAAGCTCATGTAACCTAACATAATCTATATGATGAGTCAGTGAATACATGACGCGTTCAAAATGTAAGATAAATTTGATTCTTTGATTGGGGATATGTATATTACCTTGCTTTAACCTTCACCAGTCACTTTTCCCAGTAAAAAGCAACAGCTCGCGGCTGAGGCTCCAAACACCGTCCACGTCCATCTCATAACGTTTGGCCTTGTGACACGGAGGATCAGCCACCAACAGAAGCAAATATATCAAGCTATATCAAGCTATATCAAACTATGGATTCTGTATAATCTGTGGACAAATGATGATCATATTGATAATTCACCAAACTGAATTATCCTGAAAATCCAGGCAATTTCCACACAGGAACCCTGTGACCATATCATCCTTTCCACGCAGCGAGGTTGTTATAGTTTATCCAGATAATATATGTCTATGTCTAACCAGGAACCAATGATTTTTGCTGGACTCAAAGAGTCCCATCGACGATACACGATATTTCTTGTTTCAGTGCACATTCCTGGCAATTTTGGGTCTCCCTGGTCTTAGAAAGTGGATAGGTGCATAGACTTTTTTGGGGATTGGATACACTCTCATTTGAGTTCAAGAAATCTGGAGAACATTGATTGTAAACATCCAAATCATTGTAAATAGATAGCACTAAATAATACTATTGTCAATAGATAGCTACCAAAAAAAAAGATAGCACTAAATAATACTATTGTAAAACATAGATTGTTCCCTGTGTTTTTTCTATTTTAGTTTCCCTGTTTTGATGTTGTCTGAGACCCGACAGCTCCGCACCTTTCGAATCTGATCCATCTCTTCGTCCAGGGATTGGTTCTTAAGCCTCGCCAAGAGTAAACCATCGTCCGAATGCGGATTTCATATGATTTCACCACCAAAAGAAAGTTCAACAATCAGAAATGTGGATTTAATCATCAGAACATGATCTAAAATAGTGATGTTACTGTCAAAATTAAAAGATCTAGTGATCTAGCCATCCAAAATGCATATTTCATAATTGGGAATTCAACCATCAAGAATGCTAAGCATGATGATTGCAGCCCACAAGTTTAAGATGGAGCCTTAAATTGAGTTCCCACTTAGTGGATTCTTCAATATACTACCGCAATCTACAGGCCATGGCCCAACTGTTGAATTCCATACTACCATAGGATTGGCCTGATCTACCCGATGTTGTTGTTTTCAAGTCAGGAAGAAAAATTAAAAAACATGAATCATCCAACACCTGCCATGTCCACGATTTCCAGTCATTTCCCCAAGGTTTTAGACGCCGATCCGATGAATCTGAAAATTACCAACCAGCCGCCGGCACAACAAAAAGCCATCCTCATGGGCCACACAACAACGAAGATAACGAAGGGAGGCATTGGAATGTTGTGGTCATACTAACAACATCTGGTTATTTAACATAGCCATGGAAAATCACCATGCGATTAATAGGTAAACCATCTATTTCTATGGGCCATCTAAACCATGGCTATGTTAGTCATAACCAGAGGGTAACAACATCCAACGAGCCCATTAAGAGAACTGCTTCGACTGTAGCCAATGATGGCTGCCTCGAAGCTACCCATCTTAGGCCCAGACTTCTTATTCGACTCCTAAGCTCTGCAGCATTCATGGGCTGGCTGTGAGGCCACTGCTGGATGTGTTTGAAAAGGGGGGGAAACCAAAAATGGTCCAACCATCATACAGTTGAAGCCAGTTATATACCAGTTATATACAAGTTATAGTTATAGTTATATATATATAGTTATCAGTTATATGGTTCTAAATGGGGGCCATCTTATCATTCCATAAATGGGATTATAACTGATCAAGACTGATCAGCGCTGAAGCTGTCAGGGCACCTCATCGAGACATATCACCACCGAAAAGCCAGCCGAAAACAGCCCGATCTTCGATGCAAAGGGAACTACAGATTCAATAGCTGAGATCTGAGGAGAACTAGCAGTTTATTGGGCTTAGACTCTACTGTATAGGTAAGTACAGAAGGATTTCTGGAAGTCAACAGGATTCTTGCTGTGTTTTCCGCATATTCCACATGGCAAAGTGAAGCAAGGGACAGCACTCCGTGAATGAGGGCAATAGTGCAAATATTGTACCAGTACATGCCAGTACCATAGAAGGATCTGAGGGTGGAAACAACCCTCCGGACTTGGGGAACGTGGCCAAAAAACCACCTCAACAAAGTTTCCGAAGACTCCAAGATTGAACAACTTTGGGATCATCTCAAAAATAAACAAGATATGGCTATTGGTCAAAACCCTGGTACCTAGTGAACCCCAAAATAGCTGGTAAATGGATGTTCATCCCCCTAAAAATTGTATTAATAGGTTTTGACCCACCCCCATATAACCAGCTATACCCCGCTACTCCGGCCCGGTGTCTAACAAGGTGTTGATCTTCTTCTGCAGTTCTTCACGTTTGGACTCGAACCTTGGGTGATGATTCACAGCTGGCAGCATCGTAACTGAACAGCCTTGGTTACTTGGTGATCTGGGTGAACTAAGCCCATTTTACGAACCACTTACGATATTACAGGATCCTCCTTATGTCCTAAAGGATCTAAATAAGCTCTGTGATCTTTGTGGAGTATACGGGTGAACTAGTCTCCTGCAGCCATGAGCTGGTTACGAACTGGGTGAAGGATTGGAACTGGTGGGCTTTGAAAGACCACCATGACTGGTCCCAGTCATATCAGTCGTCATCGTCTGGGGAGGCCAAACGCCTCTTGATGCTCTTTCATTCTTTGGTCATATTTATTCCTGGAGGCGCTGGTCAATGGGTCTCCAAGGTTTCATTGAGATTTTTCAGATTGGATGGGATATTAGTCCTACAGGAAAATCCAAGCCGGTTTCTGAAAAAATCTGGCGATTGGGATTTCAGATAACTCTATTTAAAAAAATGGAGATGGAAACTCTCAGACTTGAAACTACACATATCATCAAATATTTCTTGTTTTAAAATGACAATTTCTCAGGAATCTTTAATTAAAGCCAGTCTAGAAGTAGATTATATCCAATGTGAGTGTATGGTCAAAGGTGGGAAATGGCAGGAACCACAAAAGCTCCTATGAAAATCTGATTCCATCTGGGTTAGACCGGACACTCAAACTCTTCAGTACCATCCCACTCAGATCCCGCTGGGTCATAAAAGGGCCCAGAGGGCCCATAGCAATCACTTCTCCCACATCTTGAATCCCCCCTTTGCCCTGGCTAAGCATTGAATAGACTCGTTTTGGGTGCCGATATTGCGGGGGATGAGGGGGAAGAGAATCATCATATGTACCCCCAAATCATCCAGTCGTCATGGATAACCATGACTTCATATTGAAACCATGACTGAAACCTATGGTGACGACTGGGAATCCCCCACTTAGGAAACCTCCATTTAGAATCATTTAGAATAATTTAGATAGTACCCTCTGATAAACTAACATAACTATGGAAAATCACCATGTTTAATGGGAAAACTCACTATAAATGGCCATGTTCAATGGTTTTTTTGTATGTTTACCAGAGGGTAGCTCTTTCCCATGATTTCAGGCGCGTCTTTAAGGCGCTGCTCTTGTCGCTCTTCGTATCCTGCGGCAAGTTGCGAGCGAAACTCCACAGGGCGCTGGGGAAACTCCACAGGAAACACGGCCATGGCTATGTTTTTTTCCCATCAAATGATACTGTCCCTGAAACAAGGTGAAACAACCATAGTGCCATGGGGATCCAAACCATCTTCAGACATACTCAAATAGCATCTTCATTATTCCATATCTTATTAATTGTTAAGTCCCTGTTTTCCCTGGATAAGTCCCCATCTAAATTCCCATGACTTTAGAACCCCCCAAATATATCCAAAAATATACCGTTTAAATCCCCTAAATAAGTCCCATTGTTTTTCTATGCAGAACGACAACTGACGGCGCCTTGACGTTAATCAGATCCGCCTTCAACTTCGTGAGAATCTCATTTCCTCAGCTCTATTTTAAGCGTTAAAGCACTTTCATTTATGGTTTAACAGTCACAACTATACCAACACTATCTATATATTATTACTATTATCATTATTATTACTACTACTACTATTACTAGTGTATTATTCATCTTTATTTGTATGTTCATATGAATCTGTGAATGAACACCCATGATTATGTTGTACCCCGATTAGTGTGGGATACTGTATTGTGTCAAGTTCTCCCAAAATAATTCTGACCCAGTGTGCACTTTCTTAGCTCCATTCTTTTGGAATTTTCAAAATGTCTAATTTCCCACAATATAGGATGCCTTATTAAAACACCATTAAAAAAAAGCACCCAAACAATTTTTCAAGGGGCCCATGAGCCAGCGTGATCTTCAATAGTATGTTTGTTGTGGGGTTCCTCTATTGTGTCCAACTGTTTTTTGAAGCGAACATGTGCCAAAAGCCGCTTCTCCTTTCCTTTGCTATGGCTTTTGTCTCTTACTTAGTTCAATGTATCCTGGCATCCTCTCCTTGATTTTTACTATGGGAGTTCAACAAAAAAAAACAAAATCTATGGGAATTCTATGGATTTTCTATGGCGTTTCTAAAGGGATGTCTATGGTATTTCTATGGGATTCCTAAGGGGCCTCAAACGGATGTCTATGGGATTTCCATTGGATTCCTATGGGATTTCTATGGCATGTCTATGATATTTCTATGGGATTTCTTTGGGATTTCCATGATATTTCTATTGAGTTCCTATGATATTGAGTTCCTATGATATTTCTATGAGTTTACTATGGGACTTGAAAAGGATTTCTATGGTATTTCCATGATATTTCTATGGGATTTCTTTGGGATTCCTATGGGATTTCCCATGATATTTCTTTTGGATTTCTCTTATAGCTCTATGGTATTACTATGGATTTCTATTGGATTCCTGTGGGATTTCCATGATATTTCTATGATATTTCTATGGGATTACTATGGGATTTCCATGGGGGTTCTTTAGAATTTCTAAGGGATTTCAAAGAGATGTCTATGGG
>Ga0126342_10008462_pt1 | contig 18445 bp, 15 predicted proteins | sample Cyp1metagenome_FD_92528 | JGI IMG/M metagenome (GOLD analysis project Ga0126342, IMG submission 92528) | Coral microbial communities from Lord Howe Island, Old Settlement Bay, Australia - Cyphastrea 1 metagenome | ecosystem: Host-associated > Invertebrates > Cnidaria > Coral ...
ATATATATATATATATGATATATATATATATATCATATATATATGATATATATATATATATATATCATATACATATATATATATATACATATAACTCATATGATGTTCCACTGACAGTCATTGAAATCATGAAATGATCCACTTAGCCATCTATCATCCATGAAATATTCCGATGATCCATTCGACCTGGAGAATCACCCAGGATGAAGAGTTCCAGTTCGAAATGTGCCTCTCAAACTGTGACAAAGATAAGATAAAATAAGATGAGTATCGCAAGTGTCGGAAAATTATGGGTACCCAAAAATAGATAAAAATGGATAAAAATCACCAGTTTCTGATCCATGACAATTGTGGGACTCTTTAGTCCCCCATTTTCAGGCACATGTTCTGAGCTTTGGGGGAATCAATAGCGATTGTCCCACTTGGTCAGAAAACCCACAACATATGTGGCATTTGTGCAGCCCTGTTTTGATACCTGGCCTGGTAAACGTAGCCACATAACGGACTGGAAAGATCCACCATGCTATTGAGCTGGGTAAATCCACTATTTCGACTGGGCCATTTTCAATAGCTATGTTAGTCATTACCAGAGGGTAGTGCCCTCCGTTGTCATGAAACGGAGGGATTTCCAGTTTCCATCAACTGGCAGATCCAAAAAAAACAACAACTCACTGGCTGCCAGTCAGGGGTATACTCCATTTTCAGACACACCCAACATATTTTTTTGGTTTGTTTAAATCCGCATAGATGTCATTTTCCTATCGTTAAATCACCAAAAATTCCCATGGTTTCCGAAAAAGTTAACTCCCCATTTTCGTGGTACATCCGATTGACCAAAATTGGTTGGTCAAATGCCCATTTGGGTGGGTTAAAATCTCGGAAAACGTCAGAATCTTCCCATATTTTGTGGGGATATTCCCCACAGCCCAAATTGCCAAAGCCATAGGCCTTATAAATGCTACGGTAGTTTTTTTTGGTTCAAAAACTTGCGTAGTTTCCCTAGAAACTTGGCCGTGCTGAGGTATCGACTCGCAGCTGGTACAGGCTAAGCCTGAGCGATCAGAATACCAGTGGAACCCAAACCAGTAACTAGGCCTTCCATGGAGTTTTTTGAATGGGATACCCCAGAGGGTCATTTAACAGCTAACATGATCCACAATTGATTTACCTCTTAAAAATGGTGGATCTTTCCACTTCGCAACCTGTGAACGTTTAGCAGAGAATAGCCCAGTTGAACGGTGCTTGTTGACCGTTGTCCTCCAACTAGTCCTGAAGCGTCGATGATTGGTGTGTTGTTGACCAATTTCAGCCATAAAACTCATAAGTATGGTCAATAATGGAATTATGTAAGTTAGGTAATGGCATTATTTTGCCTAATACCTATTATATAATTCCATCATGTTATGTTAATCTTTACAATAGATATTAATAATAGATGTTGACAATATTTCCAGGGTTAGATTTACCATATTCAGCCATACCTAACCCTAAGGAAACCGATCAAAACCTGCAAGCATCGCATTGCTTGCACCTGTATGGGTGACGGCAAAATGGTTATGGCCAAAAGCACATCTGTGCAGCTGGGAAAAGTACACCAACCCACCTGCCAAATAGAATCACACCAACTTAAACGAAATGTTCAAACCCAATAAGAAAACGTCGCTTGCGCATGAACATGCAAGTGCAAAAAGAAACTATAGAGAAACTGTGTTGTCTGAAAATAGGGCATGCCAAAATCTCGTGATTACCCTCTGGTAAACGTTTACATAACTATGGAAAATCACCATGTTTAATGGGAAAATCCACTATAAATGGTCATGTTCAATAGCTATGTTAGTCATTACCATTAAAAATGGCCATTTATAGTGAGTTTTCCCATTAAAAATTGCCATTTTCAATAGCTATTTTGACATAACCAGAGGCTACTCGTCGTAGTTCTCATTGATTGCCCTCCGGTCTCATCGAACATGCCTGGAAAATCCACCCATGGCACCATGGCCGGCCACAGGGATTTCCCAACATTGATAGCACAACCATGAATTAAAAAGGGATGGGGCTGATGGGGCTTTCCATCGTTTGATTCGAAAAAAAAATATGATAACTGGTTGGTGGTATACCTACCCATCTTGACAAATCATGGAGTTTGTCAATGGGTTTCGGATGACATCCCATGTATGAAATGGAAAATAAAATTCATGTTCCAAACCACCAACCAGTTATATGCCCAGTTGATTATATGGTTATATGATGATATTATATATCATATGATTGACATCCATAAATAGGCAGTTGATTATATGGTTATTACCCTCTGGTAACAGTTCCATGTGGAGTTTACTCACCACCAAGCCCCCGCACCGATACCGCGCAGGTCGCGACACAAGCCGATCAAGGCTGGTTTCACATGGTCCTGCGATAGGGCGGGTTTCCCTAGCCTTGGGTTTGCCCCTGGTTTTAGGCATCCAAGATATAGAGATTTTAACCATCAAACCATTGTTGATTGTTTTGAAGATTGGGGTTTTACCATCAATCGTATCTTCTCGGAATCTGCTTGGGATCTTCATCAAAAAGCATAGTTTTTTTTTAAGCCCCTACAGGGGGGTCCTGCCATTTTGTCCTTGAACCTATTCCGGAATTCTCTGATGTCTTGACTCTGTGCTGTTCCCAAGGGATGTTTTGGCTATGTTATTCTGGTTGGTGGTTGACCTACCCCTCTGAAAAATATGAAAGTCAATGGGAAGGATGACATCCCATATATTATGGAAAAATATGGAAAATAAAAAATGGTCCAAACCACCAACCAGTTTTGCTTATACCATCCATTTCCTGTTCAACCCAGGATCCGCCTGTCGTAGCAACTGTGGATTTTGGCAGCTCTGCTGCCAGAGTTGCGTGAGAATCAGACCTGGCGGAAATCGAATCGGCCCACCGAAAACTGAGGCGGTTTCTATCGTTTTCAATATGGTTTTTCATGGATAAATGGAGATGTTAACCAACAAAAATGTTGTTGTAATGCTTTTTAGATAGTTTCCCTGGAAAACCCATGGTTTTTCTATTGTTTTTAATATGGATTAGTGGCGGTTTTTACCAACCAAAATAGAGATGTTTCTAGGGTCTTTATATGGTGTTTACCCTCAATGGTTAATAATGTTTGGTTTTTATGGATGAATAGTGATTTTAAGCATCAAGAAATCGTGACTTAATGGCTTTAATATCGTGATTAATGATGATAAGTGAAATTATTTATATACTTATAATTATAATGATCTACCCTCCGTTAATCAATCATGGCTTAACGGAGGTTTCTAGTCGGGAAAATCATCTATAAATGGATGGCAATCATCGAAGAATTAAATCGACTGGTCTTCTTATAGGTGTTGATAACGTGAAGGAAAACATGAAAGTAAAATATAGGGGAATATTTGGTCATGAAAATGTCATGACAGAAGATGATGACATGATGCTGGGTCAAACCTCCTCATCAACGGTCAAAAATCGAGGAGCCAAAGACCCCCATGCAATTTGTCTCCAAGGTCTATTGGGCAACCATAGGATTTGTCTCCATGGGTCGGGCTGGGGAAATAGTCTGTACAGTATATTATACCATCTGGTTATGACTAACAGTGACTAACATAGCCATGGAAAGATCCACCATTTTTAATAGGTAAAGCCAGGTAAACCATCTATTTCTATGGGCCATCTATACCATGGCTATGTTAAATAACCAGATGGTACGGATATCGAAGATCAAAACAACAAAAGAAGATGTGAAACCAGCCCCCAGTCTCTCTCATATGCTGTATCATGCAATATCATGCAAAATTACTACCTTTTTCCTGGTGATATAGCTTGATGCCTGGTCCTAAACATTAATCGTGTGTTTGGTTAGGTAGATTCCAGTGACAAACCACCTTTTTAGCTGGGAAACTCCCCATTTTTTCCGCTGGATGGTTTTCCTTTCCATGCGCAACACCCCCCCCGGTGCCCTGCAGGAAGCCTTGCGGCTCCATGAACTTTTCAAAGGCCTGTCCGGCAGACAATGGCAGGAGATCTGTATTGAAAACTTTTAGTAACCACCAAAAACTTATTGGTGCTTAGTAGGGAATGGATGAGAATGGGGGGAATGGGATGACTATTACTAATGATTATGGATCATTAAAAAAATGATTTTGTGTCAAGAACCATGTCCAACTAAAATAGTGATAAATTACGTTCCTATCTTTTCGGAGGTTACCATAGTGGCACTTATTGGGAGATTAGAATTGGATATCACTGATATCACTGATATCACTGATATCACCAACAGCAGTTTCCAACGCACCTCCTTGTTGTCTCTGATGTCCATAAAGAGCAGCTTGCCCAGAGTGTGATAGTACATAGTTCTGTACCTCCAAGTCTGGTGCTACTGCCCAGGCAACGGTAGGTCTGGTGGTCTGCCCTGTTTGGTTCTGCCCATAGTTCTGTAGCTACATGGTTCTTGATGATTGTACCGGTCTTGGGGAATATCTTCAGCCGGAGACACCTTCATCTATAACTTGAACCAAATGAGATATGAAGAAGACCTTGTTTTCCCATCAGCAATGGCTTGGTAAACTGGTATCCCTATTAAGGCTCTATTAATTATGGCTTAGGATCACCCCCGATCAACCCCTTTGTAACACACTCCCCTAAATCAACCAATCGACAAAGGTATCTTACATGGCTCACCTACGTATATTTAAGACAGATGTTCAACGATTTGTGCGTCCTGGAATAAAATCGAACCCATTAAATAGAATAGGCCAAGAACCACTGGCCCTCTACTCAAATATACTCAACCCCGAACCCGCTACTTATGGGCTGTTCTAACTCGGAAATGTCACCCAACAAACCACACAACAATTTGTCCCGAAACACTGGGATCACACCACCCACTGGGGCATTGGGGTTTATGCAGGAAAGGCCTATTGCATCTGGAGCTTTTGGCCCAAATCTATAATATTCTATAATATTGAATATTCATAATATCTGGGTAAATTACAATAATTCACTAACCTGAAATAAGGCTTCTCTGGGATAATTCCGATTACTAACCATAATTCCAGTGAGGTCGCAGTGAGGTCGTTATAATTTACCCAGATAATATTCTATAATGATGCACACATTTCTTGAAGCTTTCTTGAAGCATGTCATGATCGATGCTTGTCGCTCTCAGGACAGGCTTGCAGCCCCCCGTCGCGGCACTTCCCGTATTGCAAGCTGTAAGTCCTCAGGACGAGCTGACTTCCAGTGGCAGACATTCATCCATCTGTTGGGCCAACCAAAACCAACCACTCAAGGCCTTAGAGGTTCTTCAGTTTGTGGCATTAAGACGACTTTATCTTAAATTTATCAATAGCTGTCTTCCCCAAATAATCTTTCCCGAAATCAATAAACACATTTATGTATGTTATATATATTTATATATATTTATGATATTTATTTCTCCAGAGAAACCTCCCGAAAATCGCTGGCAGCCCAGGGTATCCCAGGGTCACCTGGGTCACCTTTGACGGCCAAGGCGCAGGAATCCGAACTCCGGAGAGGCGTGATTGCTCAGAATGTACCTGACAACCAGTAACTGTTTGTTGGAACTTGGCATCCATTCAACTCGGAAGGGGGAGGAATCATGAGGAATCTACGGACCTATGGTTTTTCCATCAATTTGGGGTGTTCTACCAGGATTTTGACTCATAGCCACAGAACTTCATTGAACTCTCCATGTTGATTGATTCGACATCCCAAGTTCGACCTGTGATCATGGTTTCCCCGCAGATTGGACGGAGGTTTTGATTTCCGGCGCACTTCACCATTTCGTTCTTCAGCAGCAGTCGGCCGCACACAATCAGGTGCGGAGAGCGATCTGATGTATGAACCTCCGTCAGGCGGATGACACAGGGTTGAGGATTCATGCCCCATGCATCCTACCCTCCACCTAATCGGACATGGCCAGCCGGGACACCCCCGAAAAAAATGGAGGCAGAAAATCTTTGTCATCTATAAATTGGGGATTTTAACTATAAATTGGGGATTTTAAGCGGGGGTAATGATTTGAACTGACCACTAGTGATGATATTGGCTCATATTGACCAATCAATCGGATTTCAGGAATTCGACCAAGAGATAGACGGATATTCGGACTGGATGGACCGGATGAACGTTCCGTTCATAATGGGCATTGCGGCATTCCAAACATCTCCAACCAAGATATTAATGTGGCTGTCGTGATCCCCATTTCCGAAGCGGGAATGTTGGCCGAAAAAAACACTCGATATCGAAAGCATCCCAAACATCCAACATAGCGCGCTTAGCTTTATCTCAGACTTCCCAGGTCTCAACACTTGATGACACGAATCTTCACAAAACAAAAAAAGAACACCATTAAAAACAACGATAACCTGGGGTAAATCAAGATATGGAAAATCCACTCTTTCTAGATGGTTTTCCTAGGGAAACGTGGGTTTTCCACAAAAAATGGACCAGCTCCAGGCTCCCAGCGATGTTGATGCCAGCAGCAAGCTCATGGAAAAGCGCCTGAAACCAACAGACGAATTTGGTATATTCTGGGAAGTTCATCATCTTGAAAAGATGCATCTTAAGATTGTTTTGCAGGATATGTCAGGTCGTTTCTGCGTTCAACAACTAATAAAACATGCTATACTCAGGTAATACTCAGATCCTCAACGCAGAGCCTTACATTTTTAGTCAGGGTTTAGTCAACAGGCTGGACGTCCGAGTCCGCCCAGAAGCCCAATGTGCAGCCCGATGACTTGGTGATTTCACAGACATTAGACTCTGCAGAAAGGTGCCACTGTTGGTGTGTTCCCACATGGGGTTCCACCATGTTCCAACTTGACGCCACAAATGAAATCAACATGGGTAGGTCATTTTCGGTCACGAAAACCCCACCCCAGCCACACCAGTGTCTTCTTGACCACTGACTCGATCTGATATCTCTGCTGGAGGTTGTTTCCTTAGAGGCTTGGCAGACAGGTTTCAAATCCATTGGGAGCCGATTTCATCAAGACCACCAGGTGCCTCGAGTCACGTTGTCTAAGCGCCACACCAATCTTGTTGATGAGAAGACCCAGCACCTAACGGACCCGGAGATGCATGGGCAGGCCGATGAGCCAGTCATGATCCGCAAGAATCTTAACGAGAAAAGACTAAAAGCAACAGAATTCAGAAGACCAACTCCCATGGCCAGGGGGTCCCCACCGCGTTCTCATCTTCCAGACCCAGCACCGTAGCCAGGCGCTCATTCACCTGCCCAAACTGTCATCCAGAGAGGGGACAAGTCGTTCGTTCACGAACAACGATGCGGATCAACCATACTGCCATACGTGCATAAAAGCAACGAAAAGTGCGGTATCACTTCTGAAAATGCTATTATACAGCCAGAAAGTGTGGGGATAGAGCCAAATAGAATAGAATGGGAATTGATTGTGAATTCTTGGGGTGGACTTGGATATCATTCGGATTCCGGATGATACAACATGATACAACCTAGGGATCATGGGAGTGGGGACATTACCAAGAAAGACCCTGTTTGGATCTCACCATCAAAGCCCATTGAGATGGCTCGGCGCCTGCTGCTGTACCACCTGCTTCGCGTGCTCACCGATATACAACTTTCGGAACTGCTCCAAGAAGTACAAGTACCTCGCAGCCAGGGCTGCAAAACGCTCGCCGTGTCAACCCGGCCACAGGTCTCTTGAGGCGCTTAGCGGCTAGTGTACTGAATTGTGTACTTACATAAATGAGATTCTTACACTTATGGTATATTAATGGTATTTTATGATTTTATGGTATTTATGGTATTTATATACGTATACATAAATATGTATGGTATTCACCCAAGAAGTAAATAGATACCCAGGATGTCTCATTTTTGCAAGTCCAACTTGGGTGAAATTCCTGCATCTGAAGATCAGCTGGCGTCACCAGAGTCCCAAGGTCCAGTCGAGGCACGCAATCTCTAATCCCTCGCAGGTTTGCTTTTGCTGAACCTCAGAGGAAGAATGGAGCCGGTCAGTCTCTGCGTTTCCAGCAAGCACAACTCTTGATTCCCTACTGATGGAATACTCGAAAAAAAACTTTTGAAACTGGGCGCTCGCGACTGTCTCCACGTAATTTCATGGCACCGACGTGTGTTTTCCGCGGATCTCTCCCGCGATCTGGCTTCTCCATGGGATTCAATCAACAGTCTCAGCATGTTCAAACTCAAACCTTCCATGCTTGGGGGTCAAATTGTCGTTACTGTTGCAGTGGGTTCAAATCACAAAGGAGTCACGAGCTCAATTCGTTTAGTATGATTATATATGATTCAAGACTTCAAGAATACTCAAGAATCAGGAATTTCCGTAGCACTGCACACCATGTTTTTCTGATTTTTGGTGCTTTGTAGTACCTGATTCCAATGCTTGGGGCTAGCTGCTGGCGAACTTCTGGGCGACCCCCACGGTGAGGTTCACCAAGCGGAAAATCCGTCCGGCCAACTCACCTGGCCGTGGCCCCGGGGTTTGGCTGATGTTTTTGAGGGAAAAGACCTCGTTTTCCCTATCAAAATTGCCCTCAGATCTTGGAGAGTACCATTCAAATCCTCTAAAAATTCAGGCAAACCCATGTCTCCCATTACCCTCTGGCAAACGTTTACATAACTATATGGAAAATCACCATGCTATTAATGGGAAAACTCACTATAAATGGTCATGTTCAATAGCTTTTTGTATGTTTACCAGGCCGGGTATTCATTGATATTCCCATTCTTTCACCACCATGTCGTGGAAAACATGGCGCCCTGGCGCCATTTTTGGGTCTGCAAAAAAAAAAATCGCCGGCCGAACCATTCACCACGTGCGTCGGCGCGCAGTCTGTGTCTGTCCGGTTGGCCTTCCAGGATTCCAGGTCTGCCAGGTTACAGGATGGTTCCATAAATGGGTGATCCCCAATAGTTACCCTCTGGTTATGTCAAAATCGCTCTAGAAAGATCCACCATATTTTTAATACAGGTAAACATAGGTAAACCATCTATTTCTATGGGCCAGGGGGGATTTACCCTCTGGTAAACATACAAAAAGCTATTGAAGCCATGGCCCAGTCGAAATAATTGATTTACCCCTTGTGATGTTCCATTGTTATAATGTAAACGTTTACCAGGCCGGGTAGATGGTTTATTTCATGGAAAATCCCAGTCCCTTAAATGGAGAACTGGGGGTTTTCTCTGAGAGACTTAGGAAAGCTCTGGAGAATCATGGCTCCATTGGAAAATCATCCTTCATGCTTGTCGAATCCACATGGATCCCCAGTCTGACTGGACCCCATTTTTATGGCAAGTTCAACCATCAAAATATTAGACTGGTTTATGGCAGTGCTTTACTAGCATGACATATTTCTGGTTTTCTGAATTTCTCTTCCACATCAATGTGAAAACTTACTGGAGGGTACGTTGGATGAGCATATCAGCTTGACATTTGTCGTGTTGTGGAGACAAGTCTATGCACGTGCTTCTGAAACATGTGTACTTTAGATACAAAATCACCGTGCGCGAAAACTCAGTGTCGAAACTTTGAAGTTCTCAACCCTGGGGAAACCCGAAACTCTACACCCCAACCCAACCACAACCACCACAATCCCCCACATTAAAAATGATGTTCATCATTGCTTGACAACTTAACTACCCTGTGTTGCGAGCGAACGCTTGAAGTTCGGTGCAAAACCGGAGTCGACCAACATCTGCCGGGGGGCTCTGACAATATGAACCGTCACGAAGAGTGGCTTCTTACCATGTTTGTTGTGATGGTTTCCTACCATGTCTGTTGTAATTATAATGATTATGCGTGTCTTATTGTCATCATGATCACAAGCATTATCACTATGATTTTAGATACTATTAATTGCATAATTCATGTTTTCAGATTTTTACGTCTCATTATAGTATTATTACTATATACTTATATGGCAGTGTGTCAAAACCCTGGTACCTAGTGAACATCAAAATAGCTGGTAAATGGATGTTCATCCCCCTAAAAATGGTATTAATAGGTATTGACCCATACCCATATACTACTATCGTTCATGACTGACTCATGACTGACTCATGACTACTCTACCTCGACTCACTGCACCTTGGCTGATGCATGGCCACCCACCAGCGCACCCATCATGTAGACGAGCCACCTCGGCCAGCGAGCTCGTCAACAACTCGTCAAAGGCATCTTTTTGAATGTGTAATCATCATTTTCCCCCATCATTTTGTGGTATGTTTCCCCAAAAAATCGAAAAAAATGCACCTTCTAATGGGGGGAAATCGATGATCTGGTGAAGCACGGCCCAACTTTTTTGAGGATATTATAGGATACCCGAAAGACTCAACTCAAATAAGGCCCCATTTCCATCCGTTTCCAAGGTAACCCCAGGATTCCCAACAGATCTCCTCCAAACATCGGATTGGGGGGTAACCACGGTAAGCATCTGACGTCATCTTCTTTTCGAAGACTTGCTGAGGAATCAGGTTCTGCTGTCCAAGCCTGGGAAGCTTAAACACCGAGCTGAGTGGGAGCCAAAATCGAAAAGCACAGATGAAAAAAGAAAAAGAAATGATTGGGCAATAAAAAAAGATGCCAATGATTTCTTTTCAGTAATCCGAGGCCTTCCTAAGCCTGACCATTGGCAGTCACCATGGCAGTCCGTGCCTGGAAGTTTCCTCAAAATGCTTCATGATGTGCTGAGCAGTGTCCTGGAAAAGTTGGTTGATGAGCCCGGGAAGTGTAAGATGCTTAGTTACCACAGCTAGATCAGTTCCCTAAATTCGGAATCTTCGGGAATCTCCAATTTCATACCCAAAAAAACCATGCGATATCCAATTTGGATATTCAGGGTAGAAACAATTCACAAAATTAGTCATCCTTAGTTTTCTTTTGCCACCATTTAAGCATCATTCTTGCAGTTAAAACGAAGTTGTCTTCCCATCTTTCTGAGGTGTACCCTAGCCCCAAAATCCCAGTCATCCACATCATCATATGCCAAGTCGGTGGATAGGGGCGGATAGCATGGACAAATTGTGCACGCAACGGGAAACCATAAGTTCTTCTGAAGAAAGCATCAACGAAAATGGGCCAAAATGGGGATTTGCAGTTGCCAGCTTCAAGTTTGCCAGCATCTGTCATGGCAGGATATGGCAGGAATGGCAGCCGCACCGAGCTCCAGAGAGTTCTCGCACAACAGAACTATTGAAGCTGTAAAGAAAAGAAAGAACAACAGATAAAATGCCATCCATGCAATGCCAAAGCAATCATCCAACTTTAGGGGGTCTGGATGTAACATGATGCATCCCATTCCCAACCCATTCCCATGCTGCATCTTCCACTTTTGTCAAAGAAAATCATCATGTGCGACGTCTCTTGGCTAGAACACTCGCGCATCCGTGGTTTCTGTCATTTTGCGAGGCGCCTGCACCTCCAAAAGATTTTGGAAGCTGCAGATTTGTCAAAGAAATACAACCATCAAAGGCACACGGCCCAATTTTCCTCACTGTCTCAGGGATGGTCAAACTTGTCAAAGAACTGCAGCCATCAAAAGCACCGTCTCCGATTTCTGTCACTGAGTTGGGGATGTCCAACCTTGTCAAAGAGCTGCAGCCAGCAAAGGCATACTTTCCCATAGACAGCAGACCCGGAAGGAATGTCAAACTCCTCAAAGAGCTGCAGCCGTCAAAGGCGCCATCCTTTATGCATGTCACAGACTCTGGGATGGTCAAACTTGTCAAAGAGCTGCAGCCAACAAATGCGCCTTGACCAATTTGGGTCACAGATGCAGGTATGCTTAGAGTCATCAGGGAGCCGCAACCATCAAAGGTTCCATCCCAAATTTCAGTCACACCGTTTGGGATGTCCAAACTGGACAAAGAGCGGCAACCTGCAAAGGCATTACGCCCAATGCTCATCACAGACTCTGGGAGGTTCAGGCTCCTCAAAGAGCTGCAACCCGCAAATGCGGACTCCCCGATTTCTGTCACTGAGGGGGGGATGGCAAGTTTTGTCAAAGAGGTGCAGCCAATAAAGGTCCTCCTTCCAATGCTTCTCAAACCCCTTGGAATGCTCAGGTCCGCTAAGGAACTGCAGCCATCAAACGTGCCCTGTCCGATTTCAGTCACAGTGTCGGGGATTGCCAAACTTCTTAAAGAGCTGCAGCCAGCAAAGGCTGAGGGCCCAAGTCGAGTCACCGAGTCCGCAATATCAACAAGAAACAGGGCATGGCAACCTGCAAAGCCATGGGGCGGAATCTCTCTTTCGGGGTAGGGGACCCCTACGTAACGCAAGTCCTCCACATTGCAACCCGCGAGCTCCTTCATGGAACACAGAATGGGTGGAGGTGGTATTCTGAACGCGACCTGCATGCGGTGGTGCGTGGCATGTTCATAGAGTTGCTAGTGATTTCAACCCCCTTACAGATTTGAGCATAATAGTTAAATTACCCTCTGGTAAACCAACATAACTATGGAACATCACCATTTTTAATAGGTAAATCAACTATAAATGGGCCATGTTTAATAGCTATGTCAAATTACCAGAGGGTAATTCATCAGACTTAATCAACTGAATGGGATCATCATCTTAAGCAAGGTGGTCTGAGAAACTGGGCTAGTCAGCCTGTGGCTCGAGGCTTTAGCACGACTTGCGAACGTGAAACTTTGGAATGGACATACGAATGCCCAACAAACAAAGGGATTAATGGTTGCTGGATAACTACAATACAAGTAGGTACATACCAAATTTCCGAATGATTCACAAACTATAATGTGAATCGAATTCTTAAGAAAGACATAGCTAGTGGGATATTCGGCCTGGTTCTCCCTGCCTGCACATTCGCTCTGAAGGTGGGGAGAATCTTTGACACTATTGCATCAAGATCGTTCAACGCTTCCCCATCAATGAGAATATCCTTGGAGTTGCTTAAGTTAAGCCACCCCGCTAAAAAAAAACGATTCCCTTGGGAAAGAACAAAAAAACACTGATATTCCATTGGTATTCCATAATTATAGCTGGTGATATTCCATAATTAGGGGGGGGACTCCTCCAATAGTCATAAAGTAATAATGGAATACCAATGGAATAACGCCAATTATTGGAATATCACCATAATCACCATTATTCCAATGGTATTACTTTCATAATCACAAAAAATCACTGAAAGTAACGCCAATTCTCCACAGCGCAGAGTTTTCGAATCTTCTCGTCCGCCGAGCCCTGGAAATCCTGCGTGCCAAGCGACGGCCAGGCCCATGGACTTTGCTCCAAGATGGTCCAGGTATTGATGACATGCCATCTGAAGATACCCCAAATCATTTCTTTTGATATAGTCCCTGAAAAAACTGCAGGAAGTTCTGGGGGGCCCAAGTTATAGCTCTGTTCCCAAACCGGAGATATATCCAATATAAATAACAGTTATCGAAACCCTTCTAAAACAATTTTGTTTATCTTTCTTTTCCGCACCAAAAACAAACAACAAGCCCCAAAACGGCCGCCACTGCCACACCTTCAGTTCTTCCTTCAACTCTCTGATGGTCATGTCCAAAGGGATGGGGATAGCGATCCGACGGCCGTTCAGCAGTTCTGCATGGAAGTTCATGGTTGCCATGGCGAATGGCGGCTTTTTAAACGACCGATGCTTGCCCTTTTTGAGACCAAATGTCCTCAAAAAAGTGCCAGATACAGGTCCAAAACAGCTCTGCATAGCGCTTCATTCACAGAATTCATGACCAAACCGTTCGAGACTTCATCAAAGCATCTTTCAATGGGTGGTGTCATTCAATACTTGGAATATCGAATTCTCCCATGGTTTTCTTACGGAGTTCAAGACAACATTGACTGAGGTCCTGGTACCTACATCGACCCAAGTTGGACAGCACTTCCAGCTGTTCCGCCCGAAGAACCTGCCGGGCCACATGAATTCTGAGATGATTTTGGAATATGTTGGAGATGTTGAGATGAAGATGATGAACCTACAATTTATATCAACATATATCAATTTACAACTTATAACTTGTATCTGGAAAGCAGCAGAATGCAGAAACAACCAGGGAAATAGTGAACAAGATCAACAAAAGTGAGAATACACCCAACATCAATAGGTGCAAATGGATAACATGAGCACCCACGACAATATCAGGCAGTGGATTCGGTCCAGAAACCTTATCTGAATCTGTTCCTTGGGGGGGCCCACATGGGGGTATTTAATATTACCCTCTGGTAATTTAACATAGCTATGGAAAATCACCATTTTTAATGGGAAAATCCACTATAAATGGCCATTTTCAATTGCTATGTTAGTTCACCAGAGGGTAGGGGGAAGGGATTATTGAAGCTGCTTGCCCCCTTGCAATCCGTGAGAGCACCCAGTCACAGCTGGACAGGGAAAGGATCAGTCCTGTTCGGGTTGGATCCCAATCGCATGGGTTTTTTTTGGCAAATGGCGAAGGGATCCGGAGCCTTGTTTCGGCTCTGCTGAAATCTATGGTATGTTGCTATATTTTGCTTGACGCGTCCAATGTATACAAACTTTGCTACAAAACTGCGACCTGGCTTGCAACTTCGGAGCTGTCACCACCTCCATAGGGATGTCCCCATGTCACCAGCGATCCGTCCGCCAGGATCGCAACAAATGCTGTGTTGGTGGCTTGAAGTGTCACAACACTTCTGAGCCGATCTTGGAAATCAGAGGAGTCGCCGCCAAACCCTGGATGACCCCAAGTAACAACTGATCTATCTCCAAGGATGGCCGCAAATGCGCCCCAGGTGGCCTGAACTGCCTCTACGGTCAAGAGTCTATGTTGGACGTCGGAACTGACACCGCCCAAATCTGGGTTGCCCCATGTCACCACCGATCCATCTGTCAGAATTGCAGCAAATGCGCTGTCTGTTGCCTGAATCTGGTCGACACTCACGAGTCGATCTTGGACTTTAGAGCTGTCACCACCGAAATGTGCATTGCCCCAGGTCACTACCGATCCATCCACCAGGATTGCAGCAAAGGCAGCCCCTGAAGCCTGAAGCTGCTGCACACTTCTTAGATGATGCTGGACTTTGGAGCTGTCTCCACCAAAATCTGGGTCACCCCACGTCACCACCGATCCATCTGTCAGGATTGCAGCAAATGCTCTTGTAGTAGCCTGAACCCGCTCTACACTCCTGAGCTCCTCCTGGACTTTAGAGCTATCGCCACCAAATTTTCGATCACCCCAAGACACCAATGATCCATCTGCAAGGATGGCGGCGAACGCTGTTCGCGTTGCCTGAAGCCCTTGCACATTCATGAGCCGATCTTGGACTTCAGAGGAGTCACCACCAAACCCTGGATGACCCCAAGTAACGACCGATCCATCTGCCAAGATGGCTGCAAATGCACCCCAAGTGGCTTGAACTCGGTCCACATTTCTGAGCTGATTTTGAACTTCAGAGCTATTCCCACCGAAATCCAAATGGCCCCAAGTAACAACTGATCTATCCGCGAGAATAGCAGCAAATGCACCACCCCCCGCTTGAACCTCCTGCACAGTTCTAAGCTGATCTTGGACTTTGGAGCTGTCACCGCCTAAATCTGGGTCGCCCCATGTCACCACTGATCCATCTGCCAGGATTGCAGCAAATGCTTCATCTGTAGCCTGAACTTGTTGTACACTTCTTAGATGATGCTGGACTTTGGAGCTGTCGCCACCGAAATCTGATGGGCCCCATGTAACGATGCGGTTGCCTCCACAGCACCACAATGCAAAGGCGTTTCGTGTTGCAGCTACATTCGCTTGAAGCGCAATCGCTGTCAGATCTGTCAGTTGGTCTCCTGCATCAACTGCGGCAGTTTGAAGAGATTCCATCGAATTCATCAAGCAATGCCCTGCAGTAACAAACCTCAAGAAGCCAAGTTTGAAGGACTTCTGCGCCAGGATCATCAAGTCCTCAACTTTGGAGGTTTGCGAAATTGAAAGCGTCTCAGTGCGACCACTGGCTAGAGCTACGTTGACTTGAAACATCGCACAGAACTATTAACTATTCGGTCCTTCAAAAGCATCTTGAGCCAAACTGCACCAGTCCCTTTCTATTCGTGGTCAAAGGATGTTTCAGGGATTCCGATTTCGAAACCTTTACACAACATAATACACCCACCATTTTTTCATGAAAACCACGCTTTTCCCCGTGAAATATCGAATATCGGAGTTTCCTCGTGATCAGTTTCATCGGGCAACTAAACATGGCAATGGAACATCCTCTATAAAGGGTGTTGAATGGAAAATCCTCGAGAAAATCCTCGAGAAAAATATGGAGGATGTTCCATGGCCACCTTTGATTGCCGGATGGTATGAAGGGGTTCTCTAAAGCATATCTTTTATGGATGGAAAAACACTCAAAACCACAAAGCTTCCCCATATGTTTTTTTACTTTGGTGGCAATTCATATTCTGTGGCCATACTCCATCTTCAAACACACACCAAACATCAACGTAACCTAGTTTTCGTGCATGAATATCCCCATCTATTTCTTACACTTGTTCATCATCCCCATATATTTTTTAGAGTGTTTCATGGCGACCCTCTACTATAAATGGCCATGTTCAATAGCTTTTTGTATGTTTACCAGAGGGTATATCCATCAATATCCCAGTATTATCCCATCATTATCCCAGCAAATCATCCCTATAAAACCATATTAAACCAGATGGTAGGCTCCCCCCTTGGCCCTTAAAAGGGCCTCATCCTCCAAGGGGTCGTCCCAGTCGTTGGTGGCGTTGGGATCCGCCGAGGCTTCGGCCATGAAGAGCCGCGACTCCACGTAGGCCACGGTGACCTGGAAGGGGCTGGTTTTGGGGGAGCCTACCCTCTGGTTATGACATACAAAATCCATGGTATAGATGGGTGATTTTATGGTGGTTTAGTGGTGATCTAATGGGATTTACCCTCTGGTAAAATGACTAACAAAAAGCGACATAGAAGCCATGGCCCAGTCGATTTCTAGTTGATTTACCCAGCTGAAAATAGCATGGTGGATCTTTCCAGTTCGTTATGTGGCAACGTTTACCAGGCCGGGTAGCCAGCCGGGAAAAGTTCGATCGGGGAATCCAATGAAGCATTTTTTCACGGCTGGGGATTCATGGACTTCGATTTTGGGGGATGAAAGTCCGAGGAAAACAAAACTTGCAATCATGTCCTTTTGGTAAAAATAGAGGGGCCGGTTTGGTATACCATCTATCATCATTTACCTGTTGTTAAAGGGGTTTCTTCATCCCCTCTATTAATCAACCAACCAATGGGAAAAGGACATCTATGAAAACTTGAGCCTAAAATCCCCATCTGATTTTCTATAAAACTGGATCTAGAGATCTAGATTTTAGGCCCATCATCTTAGATGTTCAAATCCGATGTTCAAATCCCATGGATTTGTCAGAGATTTTCACATCCTAGATTGAATGGATTGGTGTAAGGGAAATGTTGCAGGAAACCTCGATATTTCATGGGGAGAACGGGAAAACCCAGATTTTTCCGGTGAAGATTTTCCCGTGAAAACCCATCCATTGAGATCATTTTTTATGACCGACCTGCTGGATGAAGCTTTCCAGGGCTTTCGGCGCCTTTTCCTGACCATGATTCAGGAATTCAAGGGATCGAACCACGGATTCAATGGGGATTCCATGGGACTTAATGGGATTTAATATGGGATTTACCCTCTGGTAATTTAACATAGCTATTGAAAATGGCCATTTATAGTGGATTTTCCCATTAAAAATGGTGATTTTCCATTGCTATGTTAGTTTACCAGAGGGTAACCGTGAACAATGGGGATTTCATCTACCTCTGAATGCCAATGGATTGATGGGAAAATCTACAGAAAAACCATGGTTTTTACATCGAAATATGGGGGTGTTCCTGCTCATTTTCCCATGAATCCAATTCTGGGAGGTCTCTTGGGATGTTTTTTAGATCTCTTGGGATGTTTTTGGGGTAAACGTTTACATAACTATGGAAGGATCCACCATGCTATTAATGGGTAAATCAACTATAAATGGCCATGACTATTTCTATGGCCATGTTCAATAGCTTTTGTAAACGTTGACCAGATTTTACCAGAGGGTATCCTATGTGCCATATTCAAACGTTGAGCTCCTTGCAACACCTTTCAACGATGCCACGAGGTGAGGCGCCTGAAGCAGAATCACCGGGCTTACCATGGCAGCCCAGAAGCCCAAGAGGTAGTGCTTGGAGTTGGGCATGACCTGCGATCCATGGGAACCATTGGGAACCTTCCTAAAACCGAACATGAACAGGGGTTGGTAACTGTCCCATTTTGGGAATATTGGACATCACCTTATAGTAGCCATTATAGACCATATACCTAATGGTTGGGTGATGTTCAATGGGGACATTTAATGACCCATGATG
>Ga0126342_10008463_pt1 | contig 18445 bp, 17 predicted proteins | sample Cyp1metagenome_FD_92528 | JGI IMG/M metagenome (GOLD analysis project Ga0126342, IMG submission 92528) | Coral microbial communities from Lord Howe Island, Old Settlement Bay, Australia - Cyphastrea 1 metagenome | ecosystem: Host-associated > Invertebrates > Cnidaria > Coral ...
AAAAAATGATAAAAAAATGAAAAATAAAATGATTAAAAAAAATGAATGAAAACATAAATGAAAAAAAAAGATAAATAAAATGATAACCAAAACGATAAAAAAATGAAAAAAAAAATATTTTAACAATTTCCAATGTGTAGCTGGCTCGGTTTTTCATAATGGTAAACTAACATAGCTATTGAAAATGGCCATTTATATCCATTTATAGCGGATTTACCCATTAAACATGGTGATTTTCCATAGTTTTTTGTATGTTCACCAGAGGGTAACCCCTTACATTCCTATCCCAGTCAGATATCCTCAACCTCATCTCAGCAGATCCTACGGCTTCCTGGAAATCGTCTCCGTCTCGTCCATGGCTGAGCAGTCGAACCCAGTGAAGCTTGCGGTGAATGATGCGTGGCCTGGCCGACATCGACATCCCAAGTTTTGAGTGAGGAAAATGTGGGGAAAAACCACGGAAAATCGATGATGATCCAAGAAAACATGACATGTCTATACTAGAGTTACTAGAGGAATCATGGCTATTAAATAGTGGGACTGTCTGCGAAAAAAAAACAAACAAACAAGATTTGGCATGGGTCAAAATGATTCAACAGTGATGATCAGTTTCGTGAGTCCGTACCCCACTTCCGAGCCATCCCAATCTGGAAAATGCATTGAAACACATGGCTATCCAACAAAAGTCTAGGAAACTTCCCAGCAAAGGTCTGGGATTTACCGAGAATCAGGATTCAGCTGTCCAGATGCTGCAACATTCTACGGACATAAAAACCAACAAACGATGCGGCCGAAGATATGTCCGCTGGTTTTATGTAACCTGCCAAAGATGGCCAACCAGGAGTAGATCACCCGAATTACGAGCGGCCGAAGAATCCTTCATAATTTGTGAATGGAAATTCCCACAATGGATTACACTTATCCCGACGTTGGATTATCATCGTCGTCATCCTCATCATCATCGTCATCATATATGACACTCCCCACCATAAGAAGCGGGTAAATCTAACGAATCTACTACATAAGCATAGAAAAAATGGGCAATGGAACATTTACATAAGCCCTATATAAAGCTTAACCCTATCTGCTTGGTGGTTTGCAACATGAATTTTATGACTTCCCATTCAGTTGGGAATGGAATAATTAATCATCCCAACTGACCGAAATCCATCATGAATTTCAGAGGGGTAGGTGGCTCAACCACCAACCAGATATCCTCTGCTAAACATACAAAAAACTATGGAAAACCACCATTTTTACTGGGTAAATCAACTATTTCTATGGTCATTTTCAATAACTATAGTGGGTCATAACTATCCCTTGAATTGACCATATGTCACCCACCAGTCCACCAGTCCACCGACCAAGGGTCGCCTCCGTGGAGAACATCAGCTTTACGGACTACGACCTGGACTTCGGCGACATCGGTGGCCTTGTGTCCTGGGACAAGCCGCTGGATGAGAGCAAGGTGGATGGGATGGGGATGGGGTTGGGGGGGTTGGGGAGGCCATCGTTTTGAAAAAAGGCTGGCGATGTGAAAGAAAAAAGCTGAAGGAAGATTTGTGAACCAAATGCCTGGTTTTTTGCGTGCTAAATTTCTGAACATTGAACTTCGAACATAACAGCAGTAATCAAACGTGGCGATTGAACATCCCCCATTTATAGATTGTTATAGAATACTATAGATGAATGTCATTGATTTTCCCTTCTAGAAACATGCATTTACCATTTATAGATGATAAAATCGATCTTTATGGATGACTCAGTCGATGATTTTCTCCAATTCAAACCTCCTAATTCAGTAATTCAAACCTCCATTGAGTTGGGGCTTTTCCCCACATTTTCACGCCAACCGGGCCGAAAACCAACCAGGTGCTGCAGTACGTGCTCTACCTCTCCGACGGCACCACCGGTGGCAGCATCATCGACCTGGGGAACTTCTCTACACTGGGTGCCTGGGATGCGACGTCGAGGGGATGATACACATGGATTCAGGATCCAACAGCTGTGTATTAATAAAGATATGATATAGACATTATAAGACATATAAGATAAATTAACATAATGTGTATGTTGGTATAAGTTAAAAAAAATGATACAAGAACACACACACATGGTATCATTATAACCTATTATAAATGTGACTATAGCCACTGAACAAGTTTACCATCATTTATTGTATACGTGAATAATATACTGTAGATGTGAACATAGCTAATTAGCAAATTTTGGGCATGTCAATTTGAGGACGAACCTCCTGCGGGCATAGGTTATATGTGTAACAGAAGAGGTTGTGTTGACAGAATATTAGTTGATCGAGACTGTATTAGGCTCTGTCAAACATTTTTGCTGGTTATAACAGTTCCTGGTTGGTGGTTTGGAACATTGTTTATTTTCCATAATATATGGGATCATCCTTCCCATTGCCTTTCATATTTTTCAGAGGGGTAGGTCAACCACCAACCAGGTTCTAATATAAATACATATAAATACCGCCATTTGTTTCATATATTTTCATGGGTCACTCTGGTCATAGAATTGGATGATGGGAAAATTTACAGGAAAGCCCTATATTTGATGGTAAAAACCATGGTTTCCTGTAGATTTTCCCTTACATAAACCAACCCAATGAGGGTAGAAATCAAAAAATATTTCGAAAAGCCATGCGTTTCCCTGGGGAAATGATCCACAACTGGTGGCGATCCGCCAAGGTGGCCGAGCTGAACTCGCGACGGCGCCTCAGGGACAGTACCAGGCCAATGTGTCGGCAGATAGCCAGGTGCCGCTCGGGACAGGGGAATTTCCTCAGTTTTTTTGGGGAAAAACCATGAAACACCTGGGTTTTTTCTAGGGATTTTTGCATGATGGGGAATTTTTCTGGAATAGAATTATCACCAACTTAGCCAAGTATATGATTTTGGGCTGTCCAGATGATTTTTTGATGAGTGAAGCGACATTTTTTTCGGGGTATAGGAGCAACATGGAGCAACTGTTTCATGGGGAGAGAATGCGATATCAATTGGAAGATACACCGGGAGCTATTGCCAAACACTTGGTGTGCCTGGAAATCGGGCATTTTCCACCACATGTTGTTTACTGAAAAGGTTGATTTCAATGAACATTATTACTGGTTGGTGGTTTCAAACATTTTTTATTTTCCATTTCATATATGGGATAATTATATAATCCTTCCCATTGACGAACTCCATCATTTTTCAAGACGATTATTGCACCACCAACCAGACAGTAACCATTGAATGATTATGGCATCGGTTACAGAATGTTCAGACAAACCCTGCAAAAGCAGGGATGGGTCAAGTCATTGTGATGACCTCTCTGGAGCCATATTGACCAAGTCATTGAAGATATCTGAAGTTTTTTCATATACCATATTGATCCATATATATTTCATACATATATATTTCATATATATATATGTAATATTTTAATATCCATATCCCATAAATATTGTCAAAACCTCCGTTGTTTTTTGGGGTGATATCTCTCACATCTACCAACATGCTGGTGAAATCCCAGGGATTTTCTGGGCCAGGCTGTTTCCGAGTCACGTTTCCATCTTTCATAGGTGTCTTAAGCACATTTTGATAAGTCACAGCTGGTGGCTACCCTTGATTTTTTTCGATGTCAGGTTTAAAAGCCTACAGTTTTTGTTCACATCCTTTTCACCAGAATCCAGAAGCATCCAAGGATGGAGTCCCGCTGCCAGGTGGGTTGTTCGAGCTCATCGCAGTGCACTGGAAAGTACTTGTTGATCTACACCCAGCACCTCGACCATCGATAGAACTGCGGCAGGTTGATCCGTAGATTCGCCACATGATGAGAACTGAGCGTCTCTGATTTTTAAACGGGGGCATTTCATAGCCATTTTCATAGCCATTTTGAATGGATAATATTGGATCATAGGATACTGCAGTGGACTTGGGGTCATGATACACACCATTTCTCCGAATCGATATATTTACCATCTACTAGTAGCATTTGGTCTGCTTTTAGAAGAGAAGCCATGGTTTGAGGGGTCCAGTGTCATCTCTTGACACCCATTGGATATTACAAAATTGTGACCTGGGTCCAGAGAATCACTGGCTTGGCGAGATTTGGGGGTTTCCATCGTCCGCTTATTTCTGGGGCGTTCGGTCCATTTAAGGGTACCCTATAGATCGGGATCATTATCAGATTGCGCTACCAACTTGATAGCTAAATTGCTACATCCCTATTTTTGATGATATGACAAGAGACGATAGTTTATCTGTTTATCTTTCTAGATCCCATTTTGTTCCAAGTAAAAGGGCCCAGTTTAGTGGTAGAATGCCAATTTTGGGAAGTGAAACTCAGATCAACTCAGTACCCTCTGGTAATTTAACAAAGCTAATATAGCTAATTATTGAACATGGTCATTTAGTTCATTGATTTACCTACTAGATATGGTGATTTGCTGTATGGGGATACCCTATGGTAAACTTTAACATAACTCTGGAAAGATCCACCATGCTATTCATGGGGGAAATCCACTATTTCTATGGGCCATCTATACGTAAACTAACATAACTATGGAAAATCACCATGCTGTTCATGGGGAAATCCACTATTTCTATGGGCCATCTATACCATAGCTATGTTAGTTTACCAGAGGCTATTTGAGGTGACAACCATCCGCAAAGGTCCAGCTTCACCGAGCAAACGACGCCGGTGGCCTTCAACTTCTACGACACCAACAGCAGCGTGGTGAAGTGGATCCATATGGGTATGGGTCAAAATTAGATACCCCAATGATTGGATGGTTAATACTAAACTAGACTAACATCTGTGGTCCCCTAGGTCTTCCATTTTGACCCACATCCATATGATCATGAACAAGGCTGAAGTAGATGGAATATGGATGGACTTGGAGGATTCAACAAATTTGAACTATCGCTTAACAATTGTTTGAGAGTCCAGTTTCTATCTGATTACTTCAGGATGATTGAACAATTATCCTCATCGGAAATGGAGACTATTACAACATGTTGATGTATTGGTGGCTTACCAAGTAAATGGTGATATAATGGAAGAGACTCCATGGAGATTTTTTGGGGGATCAACTACAAAAATGTGATCGAATGGGATATGAATCAGGACATAGTGGGAATTATGTAGCTATCCATCTCCAATTTGTTTGTGGCATTTTAATGGGCTGTAGCAATTTGGTGCAATCACATTGATGAGCCATCCTTCTGAAACTTGGGAGCACCCCATTTTCAGACAGCCAGAGGGAAATCATGGGGCATATAAGTCATATAAGCAATAAACATCCAGCCGACATTTTGAGACAAAACCAGCCGGCTTTGTTTTTTTCGGATGGGAGGATAGTATCCAATGGCCGCCGTGGCCAGATTTTTTTGAGGACAGCCAAATGGATTTGAAGCAAAAGGGGGGAACACAAAAAACAGAACAAGTGGTTAAAAAATGTTCCCGAATTCTGACGGCGACGTGGTGACATCATTTCAGCGCAGAAATCGGACATAGTTCGAATACCTCCTAGATTAGGTGAATTCCGGTTCATTCCTTTTTTGGGAGGCTTCTGAATCTGAGCTCAAGTACTGCCTGCCACTAGATAGATTCATGTCTCATCTTTTGCAAACACAGATCTATATCCGATTTACAATGATTTACTGTACATATCTGTACACATCGTTGTAGCATATTATAGCGTATACACATTGGTCCGACAAAAATGATCTGCGATTATGGTACAGTATATATTGTCAAGGCTCTTCGGACTCTCTCCTCTTCGGATTTCCAAGGTATCGTGGGAAATCTGAGCTACATCGGAAGGGACTTAGATTTGGGAGAACTCGGAGGACAGCTGACGTTTTTTCATCCAGCTTGGGGAACTCATTTATTTTGCCAGAGCCAAAAGCAATTTGAAGTTTGAAATCTTTTCAGAAACATAAGGCATTAGGTGAAGTGAGCCTTTCCAGACTCATCGTAAAAACATCCGTTTCTTCTTGAAACGGACTGCCTCTGTTGGGTAGATCGGAATGATGTACGACAGCTGCCAGATCTGAATTTGCCCGGAAGAAATTGGAACAGGTACTGGTTGGTGGTTTGGAACACTTTTTTTCCATATATTGGAAATTTCACAATCCCAACTGACTCCATCATTTTTCAGAGGGGTAGGTTGAAACCACCAACCAGATAACCATTTACAACCATTTATAACCATTACTAACCATGAATAACCATTAATGACCATTAATGACCATTAATGATCATTAATGACCAATAACCATTAAATGATTAACCATTGATAGCTTGGTCAATGGGGCATACGCCCTGGATTTCCCCACAGGAATTGCCATTTGGGATCCGCCCAAAGACAGCTCGCTGATTTTGACCTACAACGTCTTCTTTGCACAGGCGTGATCTGCTACAGTGCTGTTGTATACCAGGTTCCCGGTAGTTCAAATTACAGTCAAACACATAAATTGAACTCGCTGGATGCATTTATTTTGGAAATTGATGTTTTAATGATGTTTGATCACAAAACTTCATCTTCGCTCAGGGTATTTTTGTTTGACCATCCATCCAAAGTAGATCCTGCCGGGGGTTAGAAGACATTCCTCACATGGGAATTCTTAAGGTCGTTTTTAGTTGTGGGGTTGGCAATACAAGGTGATACAGGTAGCCCTTCAGCTATCAGTTGGTTTATAACCACCATGAACTAGTTCGAACCTACCATCATCTACCATCTAAAGCTATCTAAACCATAGAATTCACATGGAATTCACCTAGTACTTCGCGAGAGTACCGGGTCCCCACTCGCTCTTCGTTGCAGGGGCCGATGGGTCTTGGTCGTTCACAGCTGGGCATCGTTCCCTTCGGCACCAACCAGCTGGACCGGGCCAATCAAATCCGGCAATGGCGGCCTTGGGGAGGCGATCCGCACATGGTAAGTAGTCGATAAGGAGTTCACCAAATGGCCGAACCATATTTAATAGTACATACCCATGACGGATCCATGGTGCTGGTATATATGCTAACATAAAGGAGGTATATTGATGGGATCCATGTTACCATATATAGCAGCACCATGGATCCTATGGGATATAGTATGTAATTATATATATAAATAGCAAGCCCACGAAAAGATTTAACAATAGATAATCTACGAAAAAATGATAAATGATACCATCTGGTTATGACTAACAGTTCGCCATGGAAAAACACAATTTTATAGCTAGGTGAAGCATCTATTTCGATTAGGGCCATGGCTTCCATGGCGAACTGTTAGTCATAACCAGATGGTATTCGGGTTAGTGAAATATGATGATTTACCCAGACATGATTGAAGCCATTTAAACCATGGGGAGGTCACTAAACTGAGGTGTCAGCTAATGACTGAATATGAGGAGTTGACCTTCTGAAAAGTGAATGAACATGACTTAATCACCAGAAAGAATTGGAGTTCACAATGCATTGAAAACACTGGTGACTTCATGACTTATTTGCCAAAATTATGAGGACTGTGGAGAGTTCGCCATCAGAATCTTGAAGACTTGTGACTTCATCAAAAATTGAGAAGGATCTGACTTTCTTGTCTCAGGCATTGCGCAAAATCGGAGTCCAGTAGAATCCCCGAAAAATCCCTAATGGATTGTGATCCTGATATTCCCCCAAGATATTGGTTAGTATTGCCCCTTATTAGAATCAATCAACCGGAGTTTTCATAAGCAGCCAGAGACCGTCAGCCCATCAGCCCATCAACCATCCACCCAGCGTCCCAGCGTTCGAAGCGCCGCATGGATTTGACCGGGAGGTTAATCCAATGTGATACCGGGAGAGAGCTCTATAATGTATGTATATAGATAGATAGATAGATGGATGGATGGATAGATGGATAGATAGATAGATAGATAGATAGATAGTGAGTTTAATCTATGATTCGTTCTTTCCCGCTGGGATGATGAAGCGGCTGCAGGACATTCCGCCTGAAACACCTCAAGTTCCCCATGAATATCTCTTGGTTTACAGCAGGCGCCATGGACATGTTTCAGTTGGATCATTTGGTGAAATAGCACTTCTTGAAATAGTCCCAGTAGTCCCCAAAAGATAGACACGTAAATTCCTACAAGGATAGTGAGAATCTACCGTTCTATCTTTTTTGGGGGTAACTATAGGATACTATAGGTACATTCAAGTAAGACTCTAATGTCTTTGGGTCTCCGGAAGCAAAAACACACATGTCACATATTCAGAATATATTAATATGGGGACGGGCTAAAACCTATGGCACCATATTTTGGAGAGTTCTTCATATCATTTCATATCCATAAATCCCAGCTGTTTGCTGATGCCATGGGTGCCATGGCACAAGGTTTCTGAGGTTCAATCTGTCCCGGATCCAGCTTCTCCATCGCATGCGGCGGATGAAGGGTCCCATTCTTCAGGATGTCTGTGTTTGCGCTATCCGAAAAAGGGGTACCCCTAGACCATCCATTTGCAAAACGGATTTTCCATGAAGAAACACCAGCCAGCTATTTGGGGATCTCTCTTCCAGTCCAATGGGGCTGTCCGGTCATGAGACTGTAATAAACCCCACCATGAACCATACCCCCATTCTCCCCAAGCCTTTCAAAAGGGTATGTATGGATTGGGCTTCTCACATGGGTCTGTCTCAAAATGAGGAATGCCCCAAAAAAAAAGCATCACAAGTTGTGATCTTTCCTTGGTTTTCAGGTACCAAACCCCAGATAGATATCTTAACATATCTTAAATGTGTATGAAATCCTATGAATTCCCATTTAAATCCCATATAACTGGCATATGATTCCCATAATCATCCCTTATAAAACCTATCAAATCCCATATAATTCATCCTAAATCTTCAATAAAAAGCACGGCTTCTTCGCCGAGCCGAATTTTTCAGGTCCTCCTTGGCCGAGATGACGACCCCGGCATCGGTGAAGTTGGAGGTGGGGTGTGTTGTTTGGCCCTTTAGATGGGATATTTTGTGATGTCAAAGGGGTGAATATGCCATCCCTTTAGATGGTATATTTTGTGATATGAAAGGATTTGTATTCAAATATAATGGCTCCTTGCCAGACAATCTGCATACATATGGATCATTATTGATCCACCTAAAGAAATCAAATTCCAGAGATTCACTTTCAATCGCAAAACCTTATGAATGTTTTTATTTGTTTAATGGCAATCTATAATTCATATAACCAGCTTGATTCATGTTGGTTTGTCTGAAAATTAGTGGATACACTGTGTATGTATAAATTATCTAGCCCAAAATGAGTTCATTTTCATTTGAACATGGACAATTTGGATGCTTTAAGAAGAGCAAAACATGTCCAGCCAAGTTCTGGATTCAGTATATGTATACATATCATATCAGATCATATCATGTCATATCACATCACATCACATCACATATAATATCATATCATATATCACATATCATATATCATATTTCATATATCATATCATTTTTCATATATCATATATCATATATCATATATCATATCATACAATATATATATATATATGTATTTGGATGGATGATATGTGTATACTGTACTGTATACTATATGTATATATATATACATTATACACACCCTTTTCATACCACATGGAAACCGTATCGACCCCACAACGACATCACTGAAGATCATGATTAGCGAGTAAGCCACCGGAAAATGACCTAATTTCAGCTTGGAGAATAACAGGAATTCAGATGCTTCAAGGAGAAACCATGAGAAGTCACATGGTTCCTATAAAATCTTATATCACCCGGGTGATATGTTTGAACGTGACATTTTAACATCCTTAAATGATCCCTGACCACCAGCGTGGACACCAGGATGCAGATGGCTTGGTCTCCAATGTGACCTTTGTGGATCAGGTGGGGACGATGGTCGACTCCCTTTTTTTCATGGCGGGCTGCGGCTATGGCACAAAAAAAACACAGCCTTGGTTCCATGTAAATCCTCTATGATTCCATGGCTTTATGTAACAAATTACCAGAGGGTCATTCAAATTCATATCCCAAGGTTTTGTCGGTTTGATCCCTCTCAATCACCAGACAATTCCATGAATTTCTATGAAATCCCATTAACAAAAAGCCTCTCTTATCCCATGAATTTTCGATTAAGCCGAATTACCCTCTGGTAAACAGCCACATAACTACGGAAAATCACCATTTTTGATGGGTAAATCCACTATAAATGGCCATTTTCAATAGCTATTTTGACATCACCAGAGGGTATATCCCATTAACATCCCATTGAATCACTATAAAATCAATATAAAATCCCATTAAATCACTATAAATCCACACAATGACCATGACACCAGGACCTTGACGCGGGTGAGCTGGGTGGTGACGTCACGTGGCGCGTGGCGGGCGATGTGGCGGAAGTCACCCGTGCCCCGGCGATTTCGATTCATCAGATCCTGGGTAAAGCAAATAACGACCTCACTGTTCTCCCGAACCCTGGAATCATTGTTATATCCCCATTCTACCAGCATAGACCAGCATATAATATGCAGATTCCCATGATTATCCCATCTGGGTGAATTACAACGACCTCACTACGACCTCACTGGAAATCATGGTTTATTGTAGGGGAATCATCCCAAAATGGCCGCAAGATTCAGGTGAGTGAAATATTGTAATTTACCCAGATGTTTTTACAAGTTGAAGTTGGGGATTTCCTGGGATTTCCAGGAATTGAATTTGGGATATACCGGGATTGGGATGTCTTTTGGATGTTTTTTGGATATTACCAAGGACAGATTGGGATGTAGACAATGATTTGCAGCATCAGCAAGCAATTTGGGAACGTTGAGAGAAATGGGTTTGTGAGAAATTTGCTGAATTTTTGGGATGTAATGTAATTTAGCCAATGAAAAACATACTTGCCAACAGAGAAAATTGAATTTTCAACTATACCCTCTGGTAAACTAACATAACTATGGAAAGATCCACCATTTTTAATGGGTAAATCCGCTATAAATGGTGATTTTCCATAGCTATGTTGGTTTACCAGAGGGTAACTAACATGAATAGGTTCGCAATCAACAGCACTTGTAAGTTGAGGATCAACTCAACACACAGATTTTGTAGCAACAACAACCAATGGGTCACCAAGAAACGTTGGATCTTAGGCAAACTGAATTGTTGCCAACCATCAACTGGTTGGTGGTTTGGAACATTTTTTATTTTCCCCAGTAGTTGAAATGATGATCCAATCTGACTAATATTTTTCAGTGGGGGTGAAACCACCAACCAGTCAAGCATTGGGAAAATATCAGATTGAGATTTAGCCAACAAAGACTTTGGGGAAATTAACCAAGAGAATAGGTTTATAGCCGACATGTTTGGACAAGACAAGATATTGAATGATGTTCCGGGACTTCATGCTGGCAAAAAACTGCCAGGATAAAAATCGAAGATTATACTATTATACTGTTCCAAGACGTTAGATGATGGAAGACTTTCTTCAAATTTATTTTCCCTCTAATGTGGTTAAAACATGGTTAAACAATGCCATAAATCACCCATGGCTGGGAATGGTAAACATACCACCTATATAAATGGCGATGACTGGGGGATGGTAAACATGGCATTGTTTTACCCACAGAGGGAAACATCACGAGCCTCCGAGCCCGAGAACATGTTCCAGCCAGGCTATGCCATCTTTTTGGCAGAGGATACAGTCGGGACCAACAGGCCCCTGGGAGCGAGCTTGGAGTTTCCCAAGCACATGATTCGCTTGATGTGGCTTTAAAACCAAGCAATAACTATGGTTTATACGTGTTATATCTATAGTTAATGGGATTATAACCCATTTATAACTGGGGGGGGGGCACCAACCATTTTATAGTTGGCATATAAGCAACGTCTGACCCATTTTCTGATCAAGTTAAGGAAACATAATGAGAATTCTAACCCTTCTTGTTTAGCCATCGAAATGCAAAGGTCATGAAAGGCAGACAGACATTGATAAATCACGGGAATTATACGTATACCATTTAGTAGTTTAAGATAAGCTATGGAAGATGATTTACGTACCCATCAATCTTCAATTGTGATTTTCTATGGCAAAGTCGTCAATTACCAGAGGGTAAATCATCATAAATCCTCCTACCACCATGGATTTCGGGACGGTCCAATCAATTTAGTCGGGAGTTCCCATGTTTGATTACGGGTGACGAATATTTTCTATCAAATTGACCCTTGAAATGGTACCATCTGGTTATTTAACATAGCCATGGAAAATCATCATTTTAAAGAACGGTAAACCATCTATTTCTATGGGCCATGGCTTCCATGGCTATGTAACAAATAACCAGAGGGTACCATAATTTCTATCCATATTTCTAGAGGAATGATACCATATTCCTATCATTTTCTATCCATTTCTAGAGGAATTTCATGGATTTTTCCAGCCATTTTCCCGTTGAAAAAACCTCTGATTTTCCCGGGGATTTTCGCCAGGTCGCTGCTGGGTTATGCCTTGGGCCCTTTGACCTCCAGCTTTCACATTCCCGCGGAGACGCCCATCCAGACGTCCCTTGGGCCTCACTGTGTCTAGGGGAATCATCCCCGGCCATGGCCGAACTATTCAGGTGAGTGAAATATGTTTTGATAATCCCAGATATATGGAAGTACCGGAGGGGTTTAGGAACATTGGGAATTTCGGAAACCAGGTAGACATTGTGTAAAACGGAGAGTAATTTTCTTGTAAAGTTTCCCGGAAATCCAATTCTTGGTGTATGGGAATGGCCCTGATTCCTGAAGAGGAAGTATAGGGTCGCTAGACCCTGTCGGAGACATCTTCCTAATCAGGCCATGATTTTCTGAAAAGTTTTTGCCTTACACTAGCGTTATATAGACCTCAAATACCCAGATCATCCATTTATGGTTTCTATCTTCACCAGATTTCACCAGTGTTATCCAGTGTTCACCTGCTCTTATTTCCCGAAGATCACCCTGTCCATGATTGTTCTGGTGGGAGAAATTCGCAAACTCCGCATGGTGAGAGATCTGAGGAATTATCGTCAAAGGTCAGTTCGACCATTGTTTGCTTCACTATGAATTGATACATTTAAGTTATCCGATCAATATCAGTACTTCACTATGAGCTAGTAAATTATCTACAAGTATCAGTAACTATTAGATATCAGCTACATGTATCCCAAATTCTGAAACTTCCATGAAGAAAGCGCCATCAGCTTCACGCACATCAACGTCTTTGCCGAATCCAGCTTGGTTCTTGCGACCACGCCCTATGCTGCCACTGGGCTGCTGTATGGATAGGTGAAGAACAGAATTAGAATCTTGGAAACTGTTTTCATCTTTTTGTACAGTGCAATCAAGTTGATGGCCTCAAATCAAGTTCGGGAATCGATTATTTGTCAACACCTTTGAGTATCTCTTTGCAAATTAGAGTGACATCCATCCGGCGGACCAGGAATGGGATTGGACAAACATTGCGGGGCAACATTGATCACACAAAACAATATCACGAAGCGGGAACTTTCTCTCCGTCTGCGTCCAAATGTCGTGATATGTTTAAGTGAACATACCATAACATACCACTATAAGGAGATGATGGATATGATTTAAAGATATTAAACACACAAAGATAGCAGAAACAATTTCTGCTTAATGATTGGCGTAGGTCAGGTTAGAAATCCACTTGGTTCCGGCCAGTCCCATGGCAATGACCCTCAGTGAATGGGATGATTTAGCTCATGCACAACTGGCAACCAGGCTTGAAGTTGAGATATAGTTGTGTTTTTTTCCAAGCTCAATGTGAGTCAATGTGGCCCGGTTTGGCAAACTTCCGTATTGTTTTGGAACTAACAATCGGGACCCAAACGCTGCCGCATCGTCCTGAAATGCATGTGTTCGGTTCCATGTCGAATTAAGGGGGTGTATCGGTGTATACTTAATGTAGTTATAAAGCATTGTAAACGTTTAAATGATATTAATGGGGGTAAAACAATGCCATAGACCATCCCCCAAATCACCAGAAATAGTTGGTATAAACCATTCCCAAATGGGTGGCTTATGGCATTGTTTTCTACCGGTCTCCTCTTGATTTTCACAATGCCTTTCCCAAACAGGTTGAGTTCTACGACAACGTGGCCAGTGTCTCAGCGTTATCCTTCACGGACCAGGATGCGGACGCGGAAGAGATTGGAGGCCAAGAAAGCCGCAGTGATGAGTCCTCGAACAGGTCCCTTTTTGGTTCAAGAAAAATCAGAATGTTCTATCAATTTCTATCAATTTCTATCATGTTCTGTACTTAAAAGGTCCATTATCACATAAAAATCACACATGTTCTACTGTACTTGGATGTGCTCAATTGGTTCATTAGAAATCATTGAAATATCATAGCCAATAGAATCCATGTATGGTATATATGCTAACATTTGGGGATATTTGGGGTATATTGATGGGATCCATGTTACCATATATAGCAACACCATGGATCCTATGGGTAGTACTTGTCCATTGGAATCTCACCCATCGATCAGGGCCGATCACTTGGCAGCTGCCTTCCTCGGTGGCGGAGCTCATGGGCTTCCGCGCCTATTTGGCCAAAGATGCCGTTGGGACCGGGTGCCGCCGGGGCGGACGAGTGTGGGGAAGCGGAGCCTGCGGAGCCTCTTTGCTATCTTTGGGATGATTTAACCATGGGGATCTGAGATATTTGAAGATATTTTATGGGAATATGTTGGAATATATATATATATATAATAAATGGGATAAATAATCAACAATATTATATTTGGAAGCTGCTTGGAGCAATCCCATGTTAACAATGTGAACAGATGTTAATACTATGATATCTGTGATATAATCAAAACATAATCCTGAATTACAGAGTTGAATATCTCCTATTTCAATATGGGGAGGTGATTTTGTACCCAAATCACTAGATGGTGATGGCAAGTGATTTCGAAGTGTTGGGATTTCTTCGCTGCGAGTTTAGGGTTGTGACTTGTTGTAGCCACGTTGTATGCTTCAAAATCAGGCAGTTTACCCCACTATTTATCCTTGGTAGTCTGGTTGATGGTTTCAAACATTTTTTATTTTCCACTTCATATATGGGAATGTCATCATCCCAAGTGACGAACTCCATGATTTTTCAGAGGGGTAGGGCTTAACCACCAACCAGTAGTGTTCTTAACCCATGATGATAATCGTACCCATGACATCCATCATGATGATCATCATATCAGATCCGTTAGAGAATAGCCTCTAGTAAATTCACATGGACCCTGAAAATGACTATAGTGGAAACTAGCCTTCCAACCCCCATCTGGCAGGGTCTATGTTAATTTACTGGAGGGTATCATCATATTATATCATATTATATCCGTTATATATATATTACATATATCCGTCATACTGTGGATGGGCCAGCGAAATCCTGCAGCAGTTGAAAGGTGCTAAAAATCCCGCCATGATTGAAATAGGGTTTCAACATGTTTCAACCATCGTCTACGGTGGTGCCAAGGTATGATCGATAAACATTCAGAACAGCTGATTAGCAGACAAAGACCGGAAGTTGGGCCTGATCCCGAAAGCCTTGTTTTTGGGCCATTTTGACGGTCTTGACAGGTTGAGCAGCATCAACCTTTAAAACGGCTCGTTTTAAAATCACATCATGATGTAAACATGCGCTTAAAATGATGTAAACATATCCTATAGTAAATATGATGGGATTAGTATGATGTCCTTTAAAATCACTATAGGATATAGTAACTTTAAGTCCCGGTTTTCATGGTTTCAACGTTTCAAATATTTTTTCAACACCGATTGGATGGTCCCCAATTGATCAGGCGCTCGCAAATCGGCGGTCAGTTGGAATGGAACGCGCCACACGGTAGCAGTTGGGGGTGTGGAAAATGGAGCACATACCCGCCGAAAAAGATCTTCAACGGGGACCATGATGATATCTTTAAATGAACACTTGATGGAGACTATGATCACTAGAATTGACAATTTCAACGGCAATGTTTCAACGGCAATTTCATGGACAGCCCTGGACATCCTTTTCGAGGATGGGATGGGAGTTATAAATTCTTGGTGACCAGATTGGTTGGCTAAAAATCTCCATTTACTATTGGTTATTTAACATGTGATTTCCCCACATATAAAATGCAAAAAAAAACGAAGATATTGGTTGGACGTCTGGTCCTTGGGTTTGGGTTTGTCAGATTACCCTCTGGTAAACAGCCACATAACTATGGAACATCACCATTTTTCATGGGAAAACTCAATATTTCTATGGCCATTTTCAATAGCTGTGGCTGTTTACCAGAGGGTACAAATTGTGTGGTTAAATCATGTTAAATCATGTTAAATCTCCGATCAATTCCACAGTGATTCTTGGGGAAGTCACCTTTAAATGGGGGTCATTTGAATCTCCATGAAGCAAGGAGAAATGCTTCTATAAGGTGGTTCCCCCATGTCCCAGCCCATGACTTTTTTGTTGGTTTATAAAGCCCAGTTGGCTAAGAAACTCGGATCTAATCCCATTAAGTCCCATTCGAACACATTAAATCTCAGTATATACACGTATATATATATTATATATATATATAGATACATTAATGTAAGATTATTGGTTACCCAGCCCATTCTTCTACAGACCTCCACCATCTTCAGCTTCAGGACCATGGTGGACTTGCCTGACAACACGGTGCCGGCGGACTACACGCATGTGGTGGTCTACACCGTCTCGGCCTCTTGGATACCTGCGGGGTGGATACACATCTGTTTACCAACTAATGTGATGTTCACAAGGGTACCGGGTACCAGGGTTTTGACATGTTTTGACATGTTTTGACCTGTGGCCAAATTTGCCAGCCTTTTTCTGAGTTGGCACAGATGGACTTAGAGTTCTTCGGTTGGATTTTGTGTTGTATTCACAGAGGCTTGGTTGGTCCAGGTAGTTTATTGTCCAATGTTGTGGATGCACATCATTGTGGAACAGCTATGACCATATTCTTGTTGATTTTATCCTCACTCTTGCTTGGTTCTCCCAACTTGTTGGTAGTCCCAACTTGTTGGTAGTCCAATTTTTTTGAGCTGGTTGAATCTCCAATTCTCGCAACTTTTGTCTATAAACTTGTCTTATATACCTAAATCATCTTAAATCTGAGCTTGTCTCAAGAGACTGTCATGGTGGGGTAACTGCCCTCGACTTCCACGAGTGCTTCACTTTTCAGTAACGTGCTGCAGTGATGTTTAGTCATATCGCCCTTTTGGATTACTTGATGAAATCCTGGCTGCTGCCATGCAGAGATCCAGGATGATTTGCATGTCAGGATTGCGTACGATTTTCGGTACTTTTCATCGGGCCCTAAAAAAAATGAAAAGCAACCTCATGGTTCACCAGCTGGGAAAAGACTGTGGTCTTTTCCCATGAGCTCTCCTTCATTGAGCATACACTGACAAGATGCACCCATCATGGACCGAACACCTTTCCAGCCGCAGACTTGTTCAACACCATGGGCGAGGGAAAGATACAGCAAGACAGCAGAGATTGGAAGAAGAGCAGATGGAACATTTCCGTAAGATGAAGTCGATCCTCAGGGAACTTCTTGAAGTTTTTGTCGCAGGGCGGGTTGCGGCAAGCCCGAAAATTGCGGATGCACTGTCCACAGCAGATGCTCTTCCCGTTCTCATAGTTTTTTTCTGCCGATCCCATCTTGAACAAAACTCCATCAGACATGGGCCCAATATCCCCTTCCAAACATCAGCCCCAACTAGTCATGGCCGTTGTCGATATGTTTCTTTGCCCGTTGTGGCAAGGTTTGTCGATTGATGCCCATCCCACAATCATGTCGTTTGACACTTTTGTTACATTCTTCTCAGGCTTGTTTTGCACAAGACTTGTATGAAATTCATGTGCATTCATGCGCTGATCAGGGCAACCCTAAAAATCTTCCCATTGTCCATCTACCCCCATCTGGATAATATTAAAATTTGATTCAAAACTATAGTAACAGAAACATGCGGGGTGCCACGGGACGCTAAAAAGGTTCGTCAGTTTTTACATTGAACATCTATGAAGCAATCCAATTTTTGGGGTCTATCATTTTTCAGCCATCCCCAGGTATAACACCATATTTTGGTTGGTTTTATCCTCGCTCTTGGTTGGTTTCTCCGAACGTTTTGGTAGCTAGCAGCAAAATCCCAGTGTTGGAGATGGTTGAATGTCCAAGAGTCCACACTTTTGTTTCCCCCGTGATGAACTCCAGTGACACTTTCGAGGCCTTAGTTGAGCAGAGCACTCCAGTGGCTACGCGCATCGAAGATGCGGGGCTCACGGTGTCGGAGGCACACCCGCAGTTAGGCACCTGAAATGGCCACTAGTATCGTATAGTATATATTTAAAATATATATATATAT
>Ga0126342_10008464_pt1 | contig 18444 bp, 18 predicted proteins | sample Cyp1metagenome_FD_92528 | JGI IMG/M metagenome (GOLD analysis project Ga0126342, IMG submission 92528) | Coral microbial communities from Lord Howe Island, Old Settlement Bay, Australia - Cyphastrea 1 metagenome | ecosystem: Host-associated > Invertebrates > Cnidaria > Coral ...
CACTGATGGACCGAAAGGTGGTTGGAGCTGTGTTTTTTGGAGTGGTTGCAATGGTTGCAGTGGTCACCTGGTCGGTCACCTCACCCACAACTGCTGGATGTAGCGTGGTGTAGCGCAGCTGTAGCTGTAGTTGTAATGTAGTGGAGTTGTAGTTGTGAGTGTAATTAGTGTAGTGTAGTTGCAGTTGCATTTGTGGTGATGTAATGAGTGTAGCGTAAGCCAGTAATGTAGTGCAATGTGGGGTAGGGTAGCGCAGTGTAGTGTAATTGAGTGTAGTGTGGTGTGGTGTGGTGTAGTGTAGTGTAGCGTAGTGTAGTGTAGTGTAATGAAAGTAGTGTAGCGTAGTGTAGTGTAGTGTAGCGTAGTTTAGTGTAGTGTAGTGTGTTGTGTAGTGTAGTGTAGTGTAGTGTAGTGTAGTGTAGTGTAGTGTAGTGTGCTGTCTAATGCAATTACTTCAGTGTAGTTGTAGTTGTAGTTGTAGTTGCAGTTGTAGTTGTAGTTGTACTTAGTGTAGTCTAGTCTAGTCTATTCTAGTCTAGTCTAGTCTAGTCTAGTGTCGCGTGGTGTAGTGTAGCGTAGTTTAATTGAGTGTAGTGTACTGTAGTGTAGTGGAGTGTAGTGTAGTGAGGTGTAGTGTAGTGTAGTGGAGTGGGGTGTAGTGTAGTGTAGTGCAGTGTAGTGTAATGAAATTAGTGTAGTGTAGTGTAGTGTAGCGTAGGGTAGTGTAGTGTAGTGGTGTGGTGTAGTGTAGTGTAGTGTAGCGTAGCGTAGTGTAGTGTGGTGTGGTGTGGTGTAGTGTAGTGTAGTCTTATGTAGTTGTAGTTAGTGTGATGTACTGTAATGTAATGTAGTGTAGTGTAATGTCATTAGTGTAGTGTAATGTAATGTAGTGTAGTTGCAGTTCCAGTTGCAGGTGTAGTTGTAGTTGTAGGTATAGTGCAGTGTCATTCGGTGTAGTGTAGTGGAGTGTAGTGTAGTGTAATGTAGTGTAGCGTACTGGAATGTAGTGTAGTGTAGTGTAGTGTAATGTAGTGTAGCGTAGTGGGGTGTAGTGTAGTTTAGTGTGGTGTAGTGTAGGGGAATGTAGTGTAGTGTAGTGTAATGTAGCGTAGCGGAGGTGTAGTTGTAGTTGTAGTGTATTGGAGTGTAGTGTGATGTAGTGGTGGTTGTAGTTGAAAATGCGACAAAACCATCACGTTTTGCTCACCTTTGACAAGGTGCACAATCCCTTGCGCCTGTCACGCGAAACGACATCTGAAAAGTGGTCCGAACCCCTGGTGCTTTTACCATTTTGACGTCGAAATGTGCTTCGCGCCACAACGGTGTCCACTTTTTCGACATCTCAACTTCCAAAAGTGCTCCGAACGTGCAGTGTTTTTAGCTTTTTCGCTTGCAAATGTGCTTCGCGCCACAACGGCGTGCACTTTTTCGACATCTCAACTTCCAAAAGTGCTCCGAACGTGAGGTGTTTTTAGCTTTTTCACTTGCAAATGTGCTTCGCACCACAACGGCGTGCAATTTTTCATCTCTCATCGCCAGCGGGCTCCGCACCCGCCGCTTTAGCAAGCCTACTTTTCGACCCTCCGGAACCACAAATCATTGGAAAAAGGCAATGTTTCGCGACTTTCCTACCTTTTCGCACACCTGTATCTTCTTTCTTCTGAAACTTTCTCTTTTTGTGATCTTTCTTCTTCCCTTCTCTTCTCTGACTCTTCCCACCTCTGCTTTTCATCTGTCCATATTGTCGGAAGTTTGACTTCTAAACTTCCTTCGGTAATTATGGTAGGTACTTGCAATATATCGGTACCTGAAATAGCCAGTGATCTTACTTAAATCTGTGAACAATCAGCTGGTAATTCAACAGGTTCCGCTGGATAGGTAATCACCATTTCAGGATATTTCTCGAACAAACATCATGGTAAATCATCAAACCGAATGGGCCATGCCTTCCAACTGTGTAGATCAGAAACCATCAGAAAACTTCGTCTGAGGTTTGCTGCTTAGAAAGTGTATCAAAGTGATATGCTGTCCGACAAGCATCATATTATCTTTTCATATATGTTTTGCATCTGACTAAGCAATTTCAGCCAGGTCCTCCAAACTTCACCCGTTTGCAAAATGTGTTGCAACACTCACGCTACCAGGAATTTCAAGGGCGCATGTCATGGGCTGGAAAACAGGGACAACTGCTGTGGAATGCACATGGCCGAATACTTGGGAAAACAATTTCAGGGGTTGACCACCTACCCGGATTGCTGGAGTGCACAGGGTGATCCGGGATGATGGTCTCTAAAATAACCAACCAAGTTTTTGGGGGATCCTTGTATCGTGTTTCGGCGGTTTCTGGATCGCCTTCAAAAAAATTGCAGAAGAAGATCACCTGCCAGGTTAAAACCAACATAGATGTGCAGACCCCACTATTTAAGTAGATCATTTTCCGAAACCAGTGGGTTTTTTCCAAATCTTTTTGTATGTTTACCCCAAGGTTCACCGTCCCACATAGGTCCGCTGCTTTCCCAACCTCCCAGGCCAACCAAATGTGCCAGCAAATCTCCAGGATCTGCTTCGGCCTCCTTCGGCTCCAAAGAAACATCTGCCTGTAGCGAATCAGATGCTCAAAACATCTCAAAACATTACGCCACTATGAAGAGTTCTTATTGGTAATGAAGCGGTAAAAACTCTAATAGCAGTCTCATGTACATGTATATAGATATATAGGACTATATTGGTATAACTGGTAAAAGTTAATAACTAAATTCTTTGCAGTCATATGAATCACAGCGGACGGCATGGTGCCTCTGGCGGAAGCGGCGTCTCCGGTACCGCAGGTACCGCAGCGACTTCAGCGGTCGAGGGCTCAACCGCTTCCAGCGCCGGCGCTTCGGGCACCGAAATGGGCTCCGCTGGAAGCTCGGCCGGAGGCCTCGCTTCGAAATGGTGAGAAACCTGTGGCAAAAACATGGGAAATGGTGATTTCACTAGGTGGAAATTGTTTTATTATTCAGGGAAGTTGTGATTTCACTAGGTGAAATAGTGATTTAACCATTGAAAATGGTGATTTACAGTAATGGGATATTAATGGGATATACCCTCTGATAATCTCACGTAGCCATGGAAAATGATGGAAACAAACTTGTTCAATAGGCAAACCATCCACGAATTGGGCAATTGTCCCTGGCTATGTTCGACTAGCGGAGGGTAGTGGATGCAAATGATATGGGGAGGACTACACATGCTGTCATAGGGGGCACATCCATACTCATCCATCCCAACTTCCAGCCACAGTGTGAGGAATAAAGTCTAAAGTGCCAAATGCACCCTGGAACACCATGGAACATCATTCTATATATCATCATCAATATCATAAACCCACATCAAAATATGCCAACAGTCAACATGGATTAAGTTTGCAATTTCGGGTTTTCAGGGTTTGTCTGAAAATAGGCTCCATCCATTCCGGGTGGGAACCGTGCTACCAAGCATCTCCTCCGCCGAATCCCCGGGTTCCACCGGCGCCACATGGCTCTCGGCTGCGGGGTCGCTAGTCTCGGCCAGTACCTTGTCCGAATGCTGGGCACCTGAAAAGACCTGCGCAGCATGGGAGGATTGGATTTTGCTGTTACTGTTGTGCGCAATAAACGCATATATAATTTGTTTATTAATGTGCATTTACCTGTATATACATATGCAGATCTATGTCTATATTGAATTATCTCATACATGTTGGATATTGCTAGGGTATGGCTGTTTGGAGAAATAATCAAATATATATATATATATACATTGAATTGATATACATTTGATATATAACTATGAACAGAGCCTCTATATATATATATATATATGCATACGTCATAACATGTTGGATCCTTGAGACGGGTTGGATATGATCCATGTTGGAATTAGAATAGCTAAACTGTATTGCCAGCCGCATTCGACGCAAAGAGTTGCTTCGCACATCTGGCCCCGATCCATAGGCAGCGAAGGCACCCAATCCAGAAATTCTTCCGTGTCGACCTGTCCATCTTTGTTCTTGTCCTTGGCTCACAACAACATTGGCAGATCCTTCAGCTTCAAGTCTGTCCCTTCATATTTGGTTCCTCTCAATCAAGTAAGTCAAATAGTGTTGATATTGTTCTGTGCCATCCAACTAACATAGACCCTACCATTTTGGAGGGGTTCGAAAACCACATTTCCCCAATCATTAGTCTTCAGGACGAAAATGGCAGATAGCTGCTAAAATTCTATCCCATAGATGCGTGCCGGCGTAAGGATGTATTCTGCATTAATTACTTTTTAGCCGAAGGAAATTTAGAAGTCAAACTTCCGACAATATGGACAGATGGAAAAGCAGAGGTGGGAAGCGTCAGAGAAGAGAAGAGAAGAGAAATGAAGAGAAGATAAGAGAAGAAGAAAGAAGATGCAGGTGCGCGAAAAAGAGTAAAAAGTCGCGAAACACTGCGTTTTTCCATTGATTTGTGGCACCAGAGGGTCGAAAAGTAGGTTCGCTAAAGTGGCGCGTGCGGAGGCATCTGGGCAGATGAGAGATGAAAAATTGCACGCTGCTGTGGCGCGAAGCACATTTCGAAGTGAAAACGTACGAAAGAAACCAACGCCGGAACACTTTTTGAAAGTTGTGATGTGGAAAAGTGCACGCCGTTGTGGCGCAAAGCGCATGTGGAAGGCAAAAGTGTAAAAAAACTCACAGTCTCAGACTACTTTTGGAAGTTGCGATGATGAAAAAGTGCACGCCGTTGTGGCACAAAGCACATTTCGAAGTCAAAATCGACAAAACACATTAGCTTCGGAGCACTTTTGGAAGTTGAGATGCGCAAAAAGTGCACGCCGCTGTGGTGCGAAGCACATTTCGAAGTGAAAATGCTCAAAGCACATGTTCGCGCCACTTTTGGACATTGAAGCGTCGTTTTGTGTGGCAGGCGCAAAGGATTCTGCACCATGCTAAAAGTGAGCAAAACGGGAGTTTCCGTCAGACAATTGAAGAAGATCTGCAAAGATGCATTTTGCGTGGCAGGCGCAGTACAAGAGACATGTTCATCAGAGATGTTAGGAGGTCCGGGCGCCGATTTCCTGAGAGGGGTTGCATTTTGGAGCATCAGATCTTCAGGTTTGCTGAGATGATTTTGTGTGACAGGTGCAGCACTTCGTATGACCTGGCCTCACTTTGTCGTGGCAGGTGCAATACTTTAGAGACATGGAGTGGAAAAATCGCAAAACGAATTGGCACTTGCATTCAACTTTCCATTATTGAAGGAAGTCTCGCAGAATTGCTTCGTTTTTGATGTTGTCAACTTCGAAAATTGAGGAAGTCTCGCAGAATTCCTTTGTTTTTGACGTTGTCAAGTTCAAAAATTGAGGAAGTCTCACAGTATTGCTGCGTTTTTGATGTTGTCAAGTTCAAAAATGAAGTCTCGCAGAATAGCTTCGTTTTCAAGCTTGCAGATAGACAGGTAGATAGATACGACATAGATAGAAAGGAAGATGGCTAGATAGACAGACAGGCAGATCGAGAGATAAACAGATAGACTCAGACAGATAAATAGACAAATAGATAAACATATATATAGATAGACAGATCGGCAGGCAACCGAAACTATACTACACCACAACTACAACTACAACCACAACTACACAACAAACGCACCTCAACCACACCTCAGCCACCACAACTACAGGTACAACAACTTCAACTATACTTCAACTACAACTACAATTACCATTACAGTCCATTACGCAACTTTACAACGACAACTACGACTACAACTACGGTTACAACTACAACTACAGCAACTGCAACTGCTACTACAACTTCAACTTCAACTACACCACAACTACACTACAGCTACAACTACACTACAACTACAATGCTACAACTACCACTACACTAGACTACACTAGGTTGCAACTACAACTACACGACACTACAGCTACAACTACAGCTTCAACCTCCGCCACACTACAACTACGACTACCACTACCAGTCACCTACACGACAACTACAGCTGCAACTACAACTACAGCTTCAACTACATTACAACAGCAGTTACCACCACACTACAACTACAACTACAACAACAACAACAACAACTGCACTACAACTACAACTTCAGCTACAACTACCACAATTACTACAATTACTACAATTATATACTACGACTACAACAACAATTTCAACTACACTTTAACTACACTCACTACAACTATAACTACAACTACAACTACAACATTACAACTTCAACAACATCAACTACACTACAACTGCAACTACACTACAACTACAACTACGATTACATTGCACTTCGCTACACCGCACTACATCCTGCAGTTGTGGGTGAGGTGACCACTGCAACCACTCCAAAACTCACAACCACCTTTCGGTCCATCAGTCGATTCGCTCTGCCATCCATGCATCACAACAACTCACCTCTCCTATAGTTTCCTATCTTTGAAATTTCCGCCACCGCCTTGTGAGGCACTACTGGTACTTTACTGCATCATGAAACAAATAAATCATGATATCACTCATGTCCGCATCAACCACACAGCATCACTGTAGTCTGAATTGGCTGTGTCTGAAAATGGAATGTATGCCTCCAGACTCAGAATGGCCATGCTTATTCTAAACACATAATAGAAGTATATATAATATAATATAATCTCTGGAATATAATCTATATATATATAGTGTGTATATACAAAACAATTTGATGATTGACCATGAATTTGGGGTGTTCGCAACATTTCAGACCCCAAAAAAAGCAACTTACATAACCTTAGATCTATACATAACCTTATCTCTGTTGGTAAAGTTTCTATCCCCATGATATTCCCATTAAATGGTTGGTTAACCCATGATATCGTCCAGCTTCCACAGCTTTCACCACTTGCTCCACATCATCGCTCGACATCTCACCACCTCAACTGCGCAAAAAGATTTGGACTACTGGCCTGAAGGAAGCCAGACACTCATAGAAACTGTATGCCTTATCAGTTTATCCACGTTTATCATCAGTTTGTTCCCCTTTCCCCATCAAACTGGCCATTTGAGTATTCCCCATTTAGAGTAAGAAACCCATTTCGAAAACTGTCTTTGTCTACCCCTCCAGATATCAGATACATTGCTGGGATGCGACAGTTCCTCGATTCCCTGGATTCACGATGATGTTCTTTAGCGAAGCAACACCATCGTCAGAGAATCAATCAGTAGATGAGTCATGAGTCAAGAAACCATGCCCTGTCATGTTGATTCTCTCTCTCTCTCATTGAAGTTTCTGTTGCTGTACACGCAGTGCACCCCCAAAAGCTACGATGCACCACCAGCACCACCGAGTCACAGAGCTTGGTCAAGCAATCCGTAAACTCCTCACGGGAGACCAGGCCGTCGTCATTCCGATCCCACTCAGAGAAGAGCCATTTCACTTGCTCTTTGACCTCAGCGACGTGGAAAAAAACACCATTTTTTGATGAAAACCCAAAGGGAAACTACAAGACATGTGGAAAACTCCAATGGTTTCGGACAATGATCCGCAAATGACGCGTTTTCCACATCTATGCTAGTATTTACACGAGGGTAAATCATTGTAAATCATCTACTTGCTAAGTCTATAAAATGGGCCATGTTTCATGGATTTCCATAGCTATGTTAAATTCCCAGAGGGTAGCAGCAAACAAAACTTTTCAAAACAAGTGGTCCACTTTCTGACGCCGTGTGGAACCCACCTCAGAAGCTCGAGGAATCATTCAACCTTATTTAACACCTTTGGACCCACCCAGCTACCACCATCTTACGGAGAAAGAAACACCATATTGATCATGCCATCTGAACGCAGTGCCTGAGTTACCACAAACCTCAACTAACATAGCTGCGGAAGAAAATCACCATATATCACCATATATCACCATCATTAGTAGCGTAGATCAACTATAAATATCTATAAATATGATCAGTTTTCCACATCTATGTTATAGCTTTTGTAACAGTTTACCCAGAGGGTTACCCCCCAAGCATTTCCCTCGCCATGTCCGCCACGCCACCGGCGTTTCGATGACGGCCGTTGACTCCGCCACCGCCGAAACGGCGGCCTCCGGCAGTGCCGTTATCGCGCCCGCGCCGGCGTGGCGCTGCACAGTCTCTTCGATGATGCGGCGGAGCTGATGGCGCTCCACCATGGAGGTGTTCCTCAGATCAATGGTAGATTTAATGGGGGTTGACGCATTTTACCATCAAACATTGGGACTTAGTGATGGTGAATGGATTGGTTTAAGGGAAAATCAGGAAACAGAAGGAAATCAGGGTTTTGCCATCTGATTTCCTCTCAAATACAAGGGTTTCCTGCAGAGAATCTTAATGGAGCAATGGCCGCCCAAGGACTCTGGTGAGTCTGGTGGTAGTTCTTCCCCGCCACAACAGAAATCCGCCAGGTCTTGAATACGCAAGGGGGTCCATTGCAGGGATGCCAAAAAATGCCAAAAATGTCCTCTGGTAATCAAACATACTCAAACAAGGGCTGCGTAGCTGGACGAAGCACCCGCCAGATTTTCTTCCAAACCGCGGCCATCTTTCAGAAAGCCCCAGCTTCCCAATACATAAAATCTCCATGGCTAGTTACCAGCTTCTTCGGGGATTTCCCGGCTAGCCATGCTTGATTTACCATGTCCCCAGCCAAGTGTCAAATCATGGGCATCCTTCACCTCCTCAGTTTGAACCATCGTCTTGTCCTCGGCATGTGGGCAGTGCATGTGGCATGGTTTGGCATGGTTTGGGTGTGCCAACCTTGCAAGCCCATGGAGGCACCATTTGAATGGGTACAGATGGTACAGTAAATCATGGTAAACTAACATAGCTGTCAAAAAAACACAATTTTGAATCAGTAAATCATTGTAAATCACAAACAAGTTGGCTATAGCCTATAGCTTTGTTGGCTTACTGGAGGGTAGACAACCCGATTATTCCCAGCTCATCTCTAATATCGTTACCTTCAAGCTTTGTAATGGACAGTGCGTGACATTCATTTGAATTGAGCTTGAGTCAGCTTGAGGTAAACAAATATAATAAATGATAATAAATGCATGTTGCACATGCCAAAGGAATCTGGCAAGTCACAGGTTGGTCGCTTTTTTCACCATGCGTCACTTGCTTGAAGCTTTTACAAAAGTGTGTAACATAGCACTCCATGTGCTCTGGCACTGGCACGCTTATATGAAGCCATCCAGTAGCCCATCCGGATCTACGAATGTACCACGCATGTAACATGATATGACTCTCTTCTATTGGAATCCCAAGTCAGTTCCTTTTTTTAAGTCTGGTGGTGTGATGTCTTCTGCAGAGTGCGCCACCTGACGCCCAGACATGCCCAGACTCCAGAGAACATCGCACAGCTCTGCGTTGATGTTCAGCTCCCTGACGGTGGAATGAAGCCACGAAAAAATCTTGAAAACATCCACCTTGGAGAAAAACTTGCAGCAATAAATAGCATAAATAGCTGGACAAAGAGGGCCAGAATGGACCAGATGAAGCTGATCTTTTGGATGATCATTGATCTGCAAGAGGCAGCTATCCAGCTACACAAGGACTGAGTCCTGCCAAGTTGCAGCATCATCACTGGGAACCACCAATGTCACCGCACGGCCAGTCCTGGTGAGCCAAGCCCCCCATGACAATTTCAGTGAACTTGGGCCCCTTGGGCTTGTCAAGAAGCAAGATGAAGCAAGTCTCAGCAGTGGTTCTTGAATTTCTTGATCACATGGGCAAATATACCGAACATATCCAAACATCTGTTGTCGGGTGCGCATGTAGAACACGCAACAGCCTCAACAGCCGGCCCAACAGCCGTTGCCCCTTGCGCCCATCCCCCCTGTCATGTCGGAGACCGGTGCACAGCCGTTGCCCCCAGCCAGAAGAAGAAGGGGCCCAGAATAGGTGCCAGTCGTGGCCAAAGTGACTGCCTTCGCTGAAGGTGCGAAACTCAAAATAAATTGGTGACATCACAAGCTACATCAAAGAAGCCATGTTGGTCAAAGTGATTGGACTGGGCATGATTGAGATGTAATGTAATTACAATTATTATGATTCGAGTTAAACATAGTTAAACAATGTCATACCGGTTACCGGCCCCTTTCCAACAATTTTCAGGATGTGAAAGAGACCAGCTGCTTCAGAGTTTGACCATGGCTCAAGGCTCCAACTGATCCCCAAAATTCAGCCCTCACCTTCCCCACTCCGGCCGAGTGAGCAACCACAATATCCTGCGCACCATAAATCACCGACCAATGAATCACAAAGTTTCCAAAAAATGGGAGGTGATGGCGGATGGCAACCCGACCTTTTTTTTGTTATTTCAAATCACCCACTATGATCAGCAAATATGAGCTGCAGAATTGGTAGCTGGTGGCTTCATCCCAGGGTGATGCCTGCTGGAAGATCCTCCCCTTGCTTCATCTTAGTATCCGTAGCCAGCTGTAGCAAGCCCCAAAAAAGCTATAAAAAGCTAATACATCTGGTTTGTCATCCTTGTTCAATTCCTTTTTCTATCTGTTTCAGTCGGTGGCCATCGCCACAAAATTCCTTCCCCCACCCCAACATACCCCAACCCCATTGCAGGTCCGGCTTGAAGCTTCGACATTCCTTGGCCAGCGCATCGCGTGTGGCCGCGTAGCTGGCATGTTTCACCTGAGGCCATTGGACCACAAAGGAAAGGTGCCGTGGGCACGGTGAATGTATCATACTTATACATCTTATAAAGAAGCAGATTGCACGTTGAATCCGTATATAGTATGTGCAGCATCCCTCACTGTATGCTATTTCATCCTCCTAGTTCTACTTGCTAATTACATTTTATGATTACCTCTGCGCCATGGTGTGCTGCCAAGACACCGAGGGGATGCACAAATGTCGGAAGTGCTGGCGCAAATATGTCGGCTTTGCACCTGGCCGGATGGCAGGTTGTAGCCATGGTGACAGCCGTCATAGTCATAACCCCAACTGCACCCCCCAAGTACGACTACCTCAAGTGCCCCAAACAGGGCCTGTGGTGTTGCTTCCCAACCTCAAGAAAAGTCAGGGGCGGACAATTCAAGATTGACCCTCATTTACATATATATATATATATTATATTAATATTGCTTCTGTAGAGGTGTATCGTCCGATGATTACTACTCTACTGAAGGATTTCCTCTGAATGGGCCATTCAGTTTGCCTGTCTGACAGTGCTCACCCACCCCACTAGTTTGGAAGCTGGAGGAAACTGGTCACCCATGTTTCAACCCTGAGGACTATACGCCAACAGTATTCAACAATGTTCGCATCGGCCAACGTCGTGTATAAAAGGGAGGTTAGTGCCAAATGTGCCAAGCAAGGAGCCCACAAATGTAGAAAACACCTCAGAGTCAAAATGAATCCAGGAATCCACCAGTGCTGACAGAAATTTCTGACTGTGTCGACTAGGCTACTAGGCTCCAACCTATCCAAAAGCTCTTCGCTACACCATGGGCGTTGGAGAAATCCTGCTTCAAACGGATGAGACTGCCTGAGCAAATAGATCAACCGCTTTTAGAACTATGCAGTCGCATTGCAAAATCTGAAACGATCAAAGGATGCATTTTGCACTGACACGGCTGACTATCAATGCAGCAAAATCGGTATATATGTACATATACATACATATACATATCTACATATATATATGTGTATATATATCTACATATGCACAGATATATGTATACACATGTGCATGTATATATATATGCACAAATATAGAGATATACATGCAAATGAACAAAAATAAATATTATGTATATAATTGTATATATAATTATGAATATAGATGTGCATTACAGCAGCAAGATCAATGCAGCACAATGCATGGTGGCATAGTGGTGCATTGTTCCCCCATGGCTTACCTTGCCCAGTACGCCAGTACCTAGCGTACCTAGCTACGTCTATGAGATCTGAACCTTGGTATCATCCCCATCTCAAGCCCGCGGCACCAATGGGCAAACTTATGGCCATGTCAAGTATCAAACCATTAGTAAGCCATCCATTGTGGGGGAGCTAATTGGGGATATAGAATTTTGATCCCATATCCATATGTGCTTGCAACAACCCCTTCTGTACTTGTTGGGGGTCCTTGATCAGAAGCCCGGAGTCCCGCTGCTGCGAGCGTCGAAGGTCACATTGGTCGTCTGCCATGCTCGGAAGGCCCAGCAGAAATCACTCAGCCGTGGGCATCTGGCGTCTTACCCCCTGATTACCAAGCTTCAGACATTTTGGACTTCTTGGTGAGGCTTCGGACAATTTATGAAACAAGATCCCAGAACAGGCCTGAATTATCTTCAGTTCTAGGGCTTGCAAGTGGAGAAAGTGTCCTCAATCCTCAATCCCTAAAAAATGCATACGATTAGTGCCTGCCTACAATAGTTTGAGCTGTAAACTAGGCGGCAAGTTCACATACGGCGACATACCATGGATTTCAGCTTCGCAAAAGCTGCGAAGCCACATCGAACTTGCGATGTGTTGGCAAGTCAAGTGCTTGAGTAGCTGCGGGATGTAGGATCCAGCAGGCTAGATAAACACCTCCCGCGGTTCCATCGTTTCCACACTCCAACCCACAAAGCCACCTCTGCGCATTCAGCTTTCTACTGGCTGCTTCCAAGAGTTTGGACGTACACCTCATGGCCGGAGGATGGAGCTGTGCCAGCTGGGCTGAAACAAAAAGTGCCTGGGCTGCCGGACTGGGCATCGACCTTCAGCCCTGGCAGGCCGAAACTCCAGGAGTGTTCGCTGGCCCCCCACCTTGGCCAAATCTGAGAGATAAAAATGTGCTAAAAATGGACAGAAATGACAGAAACGATAGGGCAATACGTGCTTGCTGATTCATGAAAACAGCTGCTCATACTGGATTGGTTTGTGGGAATAAACTTGCAAATGACTCACGGAAATTGAAGGGGACATAGAACCAAGCCCACAAGAGTGCAGGTAGCTTCATTCTCAGCGTGAGCCATACTGCAATCGCTTAAAAGCATCAACTCAGATTCGGCAACCTCAATTTGTCTTGACTTGTCGCTTTCCTCGTGCACTTAAAAGGCTCCCGAAATAGTGAGTGCATATGATGTGAGTGCCCCATCACCACCGGCGACAAATGAGGGTTGCTGGTCTGACGGGTCAGCCACAGTCAGCACATTCCATGGTCTGCAACATTTGAGATGCCCACTTTGGCATCTCTGCACACACCTGGCCGAACTCAGCCATTCTCCACAGGCGGTGCACACCCGTCTATACGAATGGTGAATCGGTCATGTTAAATGCATGGAATGGCCTGGAGCATTAGAATCCATCAGAACAACATCAGCAAGAAAGGGTGAGGCCAGGCCTGTGGATTCAGTTCCAGCATGCGCAGGACCTGGGTCTCTCTCAAAGACCAAACTCTGCAGGAAACCAATGGGATTTTGCCCCCCAAAGAGCATATCTATTTATATATGTGTACATATATATATATACAGTGTATTATGTGTGTATAAGGCGTCTTATTGATTTTCCTTTCAACCAATTTTTGGCCAAGATGATCACTAGCGAAGCGATGCTGATTCCCTAGGCCCCTGGCAGACAGGCCTGCGCTCTTACCTCCACCGCCTCCGCATATGCGAAGCCTTGCTGAACGCAGAGGACTCAATATGTGCAACGGCTAAAATCCATATCCGATGGCAGTTCTCCCAATCAAAATGAAGCAGAAAGGGCAGCATTTCATCTATAAACAGGCAATCCTACATTGTGAATCATTGTGGCATGTGCCATTCCATCTTTGTTGGGGCTTATACATTCCACAGCTTCCCGAAGTTCTTTCCATCACATTCCCAACGGTTGCAGCACGTCTCCAGGGCGATCACAACGTTGAGGCCACTGTTGCTGCATCATCTTTGGCGACCACCTTGAAATCCCAAGAGGGACCATTGGGACCATTGGGACCACAACGGGGTCGATGGGCCAATGGGAAAGCCGGAAATTGGGCCGTGTCCCAAGCGGGTTATTTGATATAGCTCTTGAAAATCACCATGTTCAATTGAAAATAAATACAGCTATTGATACAGCTATTGATACATGTTCATCTGGTTATTTGATACAGCTATTTGATACATGTTTGATAAAGATAAATCATTGAAGTAAACGGGTCGTGTTCCATAGCTATGTCACCAGTTCAATTATGTTCAATTACCCAAGTCTAATCCTCCAGAACATTGATAACCCCAGTCTAATTAGTCACTTATCCAGTGAGCCTGATCTTGGCTCCTGGAAATCATGCTGCATTTTGGGAAGGGAATTAGGATGAATTAGGCACTGTAGCATATTGACGCATACAATATCATATATATTATATAATATCATATAATATCACTTATCACATATTAAATTCATATAGTCGTCTGATGTCGTCTGAATTCGTTGACTATTGGGGAACTCAAACTTTATTTTTCGCATGTCCGAAAAATGGCGCTCTGTCTGAACTCGTCTTCCTACTTCCATAAATCACGAGGGACGCCTGCAAAGACATCGTGTCAGTGAAGAGCTCGTAAAGGAATGGAAAAGCCGCACTGGCCGATGGGCCTGGCTACCGCAGTTTCTGAATGGGGATGGAAAGCCATGGCAGCCATGGGTGATTTTCCTATGGAAAATATGGGATCTTTTTTAGGGGGAAAGCCCCGAACTCAATGGAGCTTTCTGGGAAAATCATCCCAGAAATTAGCTATAACTTATCAATGGAAACAGCTCTGATTGCAATTTCTTTCAATCATTCGGCCAAAAACAGAGGCTGTAATTGACCAAGCCCTACTTGTGATGCAAAAGGAATATATTGCAGTGAAGCAGTTCAATCTGCCCTGCCCCATAGAGATGTCCACCGCAGCATGAAATGAACTTCAGCAATTCGCGAGATCACGCATGCCATTTTTGCACACTACTAAGCAAACATACGCAAATTCAATGTGATATTGTACCATATGAAAATCATAATATATATATATATATATATTATATAGTGTATATATATATTCTACAATCAAAACGCTGAACAGATTTGGCTTTGTCTCGGAATAGGGCACCCAAAATCCCATTGTTCGTCACTAGAACATCCCGCCAAATGTGGTGTTTCGATGTTAGATCCATCCGCACAAGACCGTATATGTGTCAAAACCCTCCCCTATATACCCTGAAATAGCTTGTTAATGGATGGTTATTCGGTGATTCCCCCAAATACGATATATAATTTCATAGGTTTTGACCCATCCCCATGTCATCATGGATTTGACTGGGCACCTTGTTTCGTCAGACTCAAGTCGGCCGACCACCCACAAGTCACGAGAAGCGACCCAAACGACTCGGCCCCCTGCCGAAGATGGAAAAAAGGCCATCGATGAAACTCATCGCCTGGCATCGCTGTAGTCAGCTTAGGAGTGTCTTCACCAATAGATATCAACAGATTTAGAATTTAGACATACTGCGGATGGTTCAGAAATCCTGCACCAGTTTGTAACTCTTAGGCAACCAATGGCAACCATGAAACACTGTAAATTAGTGGATTATAAAGGGATAAAGCATCTACTATCTACCAACTGGTGCAGGATGTCTGAACCATCATGAACCATCCACAGTATCACATGTCCAGTTGGCAATATCATGATAGTCAATAGACGAATCTCATAGCAGGTCATAAATGGCCAAACCATGGGACCAGCCATGCTTGGTGAAGACCAGCCATGACTCCCGCCTCAACTCCCTTGAGATTAGAAACTTCAGGTCGGTTGTAGGTCACATCACCTTAGGCTCTAGGCACTTGGTGACACTTGGGACGTTGAACACCTTGCCTTCAACTACTCGTAAAGCATGGCAAAGGCACTTGCCAGACAGAGCCGTGTATGAAATCAATCCGTGTATGGAATCAATCTGGGCACTACAAACTCTTGAATCTTTGGGATTGTTTGGGCATGTCTGTAGCGACGGAGCCAGCGATTTCTACATTACACCCAGCGGCGCAACGTAGAACTGATGCGCTCGAAAAGGCCAACATCTTCTGTGAAGGTCTTGTCACATACCTGTGGCCATGGGCTGGGGGCCAAAAATATGGCTTTGGAAATGGTCCTTTTGACTGGAAACTGATGGCAGACTATGGGATTTTATGGGGCATGTTTTGGACACTCCTATATTCGAAGATCCTGATCACTCAGAGGCTGGTCACTACTGACCAGATGCCATCGCGCAGTGGGGCACCCGGTCAAAGTTGTCATCCTCCAACACCGTGCCCAAACGCACTGGCAGTTCCAACCTCAGATGTTGCTGCAAGGATTGGTTCCCCCATCAGAAGGAGAGACAGTGAAGGATGGTATGGGGATGCCCACTGCCCCTCTGTTGTAAGGGTGATAGCAACAACTTGCGGTAGCAAAACAATGGGACAATGGATGAGCACAATAACATGTATAATCATCTATGCAACCGATCTTTCTCCCATCCAGCTGCTTCAAGAGCACTTGTTGCCTGGTCCACCTTCCCACATCAGGGCTTCGACGTTTGCTGCGGACGCAGTGCTGATAGCACGGCCTAGCGAAGAGTTCCGTGCCAGGCTGCTGGGTTGTCAGGCAAGTTTCAAGCCACATCAGTGAGCTTCTGACCCAGCAACTGCCACTTGTTTGGACATCGAATTCAGGGAATCATGATTCGCCCATTTAGAAGCAAAGTTGGCACCCCAGACAGCAAGCTTAACAAGGATCAAACATGCTCGTGGTGGAGGTCTTTGTGGCAGTTTGCAACCGGGAAAAACACCATGTCAAATACGTAAATCAACGAACTAGATGGGACATGGTTTCCATAGCAAAGCGCAAGACTACCAGATATACAATCATATATCAATATATATATATATATATTATATATATATATTATATATATATATTATATATATTATATATATATTATATATATATATCATCTACATAGGTATATAATGGTACATATTCTCTCTGGTCCTCTGTGGATACCAACAAATGTTGGCCCCGGCCCCGCACAGAGTCGCCAGCCTGCAGGCTGTGGCGCCTCAAAGCCAGCTCCGTCGGCCCACGGCTCTGGCGCGGCAGCGATCGATAGATGGATGGATGACAAATGGATGGATAGTTGTCATATAACAAAAATATTCTTAGATCTTATCCTATCATAAAAATATAGTTCAAAAAAATCTGATCTTTCTTATCTAACCGATCTTGCCGCAATCTAATCAAACCAATCCAATCTAATCTAATCATATCTAATCTAATCTAATCTCTCCTATCCTATCCTATCCCATGTATCTATCGAATCTAGTTGGCTGATCTATATATGCACCGATTATTTCTTGACATACTTCTTTGTTTCTGCAACTAAAAAAAGGAATTTCATGCTATGCCTCTGTCCATCTATTAACCCAAAAAAAAGCACAACATATGTGGGGCATTGTGGGATGTAGAAGGCAGACCCGAAAACTCACCCAATTCTAATCCCTGAAATCTTGACGCAATAGAGATCAGCAGCCTCTCTGGAAGCGACCAGCAGTTGCAACTCCTGCGGCGCGCAGCTCTGAGATCGATCTGGGACCAGGGGAATTGGATGAGGTGGAATTTGGCAGCGAAGCGATTTCAAAAATGCAAATGAATAAGATATATTCCAGATATATCATAATAACATTTGGATATGCAGATTTCATGGATGAGTCAAAATATGTTAAAACATTGAATAAGTCCATATATATATATAAGCAGATAATCTGCAGCAAATACATTGCTTTAGCCAGGACTATGGCTAGGACAGGCTTGAGTTTTGTAGTTACAGTAAGTTAAAGCAAAATTACAAGGCAGCGGTCTTTTGACACCAAGGGACACAAATAGCTGAAGCCAACAAGGCTTGGTTTCAACCACTGACAGGGTTTGGCACTGCACTGTCACAGTACAGGAATGGAATGGAGTAACTTGTGACATTCTATGACAATGACCTCCATGGGATATCATGGGATTATTTGTGTGTGCTACCTTGTTAGTAACCCTCAAAAAATATAGAACATTGATTTTACCATGTGTTCCTTTCATCTATGGCTATTTTTGAGACATGATTCATGTGGGTAAAACAATGTCATAAACCATCCCCCAGTCATCGCCATAAATATATGTGGTATGGATAAACCATTCCCAGTCATGGGTGGTTTATGGATGTTTATGCCTACGGGTTGAAAACCGTCCGAGCGTTTTAGGCATTTTTATATATGTTCCTTGGGGTGGGGTGGGGTGGGGTGGGGTAATAACGTTCACGTATTTGCGCACTCCCATGATGTTACGCCACGGCACGTTCACTTGCACGTGCGCACATACGTGATGCTACGTTGAAGATGTGTCACATCACGCAGGGGTGGGGTGAGGTGG
>Ga0126342_10008465_pt1 | contig 18443 bp, 15 predicted proteins | sample Cyp1metagenome_FD_92528 | JGI IMG/M metagenome (GOLD analysis project Ga0126342, IMG submission 92528) | Coral microbial communities from Lord Howe Island, Old Settlement Bay, Australia - Cyphastrea 1 metagenome | ecosystem: Host-associated > Invertebrates > Cnidaria > Coral ...
ATGAACTATATATGAACTATATATGAACTATATATGAACTATATATGAACTATATATGAACTATATATGAACTATATATGAACTATATATGAACTATATATGAACTATATATGAACTATATATACCATGAAGTATCACCCCATCACTCACTGGATTGCAGACCTCGCCAGCGAACACGGCCCGCGCGACACGCACGGCCCGCGCCGGAGTGCTTCGACAGATTTGGACGTCTCTCCGAGAGCTTTGAAAGTCTCCTCCTGCAGGGAGCTGCACCGCTGATGGAAGTTGATGGAAACACCAAAAAAAGGCAACGGGCTACACCCAAAACGACGACTTAACGATTCATCACCAATCACCTGTTCGACCCTAGTAGAAAATATATTAAAATATGGTAGCCATGCGTATAATATATACATATCTTAAACAAATTGGTTCCAAAGTGCAAGGGACAGCTGTATGTATTTCCACCTTTGATTTTTTCCATACAGATGTGTCAATATTCGCTTCACAAGTGAAAGAGACGGCTGTATGTATTGCGGCTGTATGTATTGCCACCTTTGATTGAGCATTTGTTCTCAGCCTATCAGAAGTTGAAGCACACGTGCAACCATGAGATTTCAGAGGCGAGTGCAGCTTTGCTGCCTTGAAGGAACCGGCCTGTGCAATAGCTGAAGTCTGTTTCCCGCTGACTCCACACCAGAGGGGATTGATTTCTATTGTCATCAACAAAAAAACATCTAACACTTGGAAATTCAACACCCAAGAAACAGCCATATGACCCTCAGCCACTGAGGGTAATGTGCATGCATGCAGTGTGCAGTGGCGAATCTTCCGTGGCTCATTTTTGAATCGTTCTTGGTGCTTCCCTGCAGTCAAAACAACTTGCATCCTCCCAGTCACGAACAGCAGCACGAAGAGCGGTGTCAAGCAAAGTTCAGAGGCAAAGACGAAGGATGACAGCCTTTATATGATGTCACATATATGACTGGGATACTGGCACAACTGATGCATGGGTGACAAGAGAATGAGGAGATTGTGAGAATGTGTCTTGTTTAAATCATGAATAGTAATGATTCATGATTGATTCATGATTAATATGTTTATACAAAACAAACTAGAAAATGAACTCCAAAATCTTTCCACCACTTTCAACTTTCAACTCTTCGCCGGAAAACGAGTGGTTGTACCATTGACAATTTGCTGTCACGTGTATGAGGGCAATCATTGTGAGAGTGGCACCAGGGGTGGATCTCTAGGATCTCAAAGTAGGGCCGTGCTGGAGATTTTGATGTCCCATTCTTCACCTTTGCCGAAAACTTTGTGGTAGGAGTTCCATGGTCGCCTCGAAATCGGCTGGCAATTCAGTCAGGACGTCACGACCGTCGGCTCAATTTACCGTCGGCTGCGGAACTGCTGCTCACTTTTGCTTTGGGCAGCCTCCCTGGCTGCGGAAGACAGCTGACGAAACTCCGTTAGTAAGAATGTTAGTATAACTGACTAGTGAATGATAGCATTGCAATATATATATATATATATTATAATAAATTATACTATACGTATTTGTATATATGTATGTATATATACATCAACTCATAATATATTCTCATGGCACACATAATCCCTATCAGATGGGAAATCGGTCCTCACGGGACCGATTCTAAGCCAAGGTTTTTTTTCAAGCTGCACACAGCACGCCTTGTACAGGGACAGCTGGCCCGGTGGCAGACCAACCACAGGAAGAGACCTGCCAACTGTGAAGCGACTGCGAGAAGCATAGATTGATATTGTTGATCAATGATAAATTCAGCGACATTGGTAGAGAAATAGAGGGCTTGGAGAAATGCCAGGCATTGCAGTTGGGATTCCCATCAACAACCAACAATGATGCCTCTTATTTTGGACCGGAACGTCTGATTGCTGCAATCAACAAACGACTCAACTAGGGTTTCTTATCTTCAACTTACTTTGATATGGGATCAAAACCGCCACCCCTCTGGACAATATGTTGAATGTGGCGTCATTGACGTCGCGAAGTTTTTTCGAAGAGACGGGCAAACTCCAGGCACCATGACATACATACACATATATTATATCATATATGTATATAGACAAATCTATGAAAACATATGTGTATATATATATACATACATGCATATATATATATGACATATACTAGTATTAAAAATAGAACATACATAGAAATATAGACATGTTTGTAATGTATATATATATGACCAATATATTGTTTATTTAGGACAGGGCACCCGTTTCTAGAGGACATGGCAGCTGTGACACAAGAACACGCACCTTAAATCACCTTAATTTAAATGGAGGAGACCCGGTTGCTGTGAGGCCTTGTATGATCGTACTGGAAACATATGATTTTGCTGACAAAATAGTGCGTTCGGAGTTGAACCACACGTTTTTACCAGCAACCTGTTTGTGTAGACGCAACAAACGAAGTAACAGGACCTCCTTCCCACACCAGCAGCGATCATGCTAGAACGGGGAGCTAAATCTGTTGAAGACGTTGAACAAGTCACGGAATGAAATAGCTGCAATGGTACTCAGCTTGCTTCACATTCCAGCCGTGGCATATCACCAGCTCACGAAGTTCCAAATCGACCCCACAACCGCAATTCGCGGGTCAAAGCGGGCAAGGTGTGTGTGATTGTGAGATGGTGGTGCCAGTGGGCTTGTGCAGAAGATTGTGGTCATCGATTGCTCGTTGTCCGATTAGGCAAGAGAGAGCCATTATAGCTGCTTTGCTTACCGCACCAGAGACAGAGGTTTGTGCAAAAAGGAATGGCAGACATTGGCAGAGCAGGGACTGTGAGGACTGTCGACTTGTTTGGCACAGGATGAAGATGTATATGGCATGCTGAGATGATTCAACTGTTGCTTGACTTCAGTTGTGTTGAAACACATCAGCCCTTTCTTGCGAGTCCCAGTGCTGAAAAACTTTGACGACCTTGGCTCACAAAATGGCTCCAGTAGCAGGCCCAAGGCCTTTTCCACGATACCAATGCTCCCCAGGGAGAGTTCAGGCCCGGTGTTTTTCTCCAGGCATTGCAGATGTCAGAATCATGTCATGTCCCCAGTAAGGTAGACTTTCTAGTCGGCTGCAGATTTGCCACGAAGGATGATAATAACAAGGATGATAACGATGATGATAATTAGTAATTCGTAGTATATAAATATAGATAGTAATTTGTAGTAATAGTAGTCGTCGAAGTCATAGCAATACACATACCGTTGTACACCTATATACAGTAATATAATATACGTATATATTAATATATATACGTATATATATATACGTATATATATATATAATACATACAGTATATGTCATCCAAGAGTTCACAGTGCTTCGCCGCTGCATGATTTTGTTGATTGGCCTGTGAGGATACCCACGTCCCACCCGTGGGCCATCAACAAGCACATCCTTGCGAAGGACGCGAAGAGACGGGACACCAAGATCCCAGATGTACGTGCAACATTTGGGAATTGGTCAATATATGTCAATATTTAAGATCTAGGGGACCACTGACTGATGTTGGTCCATTCTTAGTGGTAAACCATCCATAACCATCCCATTTAAGATTTTGATGATTTTGGGGTGCTGCGCCCAAATTTGACCCATCTCGAGACCGTTGAAGGTAGACAATATACTTCACCACTGCAGGAGACCAGACTAGTCGTCACATTACTATTGGGATTCGTCTTGGACAGCATCATCACGTAAAGGCAGAAGTACAGTCTAGCCCTCCACAGGCTAGTTCCCTGCACCCAGCCTGCAGATGCAGTCCCAACACCGCCTGCGGAGTGCAAAACCGATGTCTAAGGGTCTCAATATTAACATGCCATCCAGCTAGCTAGATAGATTTAACCTGCTTATTTGGATTTATTTGGCATATTCCCATATTACTTTTTGTCCATGCCACCTTTTGAACTTTTTCAAGTTCAACTCTTCCTGCCCACACTGAGGCAGAACCCGAGCTTTCTCATTGCAGCATCGATGGAGGAGTTCATATTCAGAGCGGTACTGAAGTATGTGATAGGATTATATATATATATATATATGTGTATATATATATATATATACATATAGTGTGTATATAAGCATATAGGATGTAGATATGATTAGATATGTGTCAAAATGGAGATTCCATGGACCCCAAACGTGCGGAATTTGGGAAAGAAACGAAGCAGTTTGAGTTTCACATGACCCATATGGGTTCACCTCACAGCTGACGCTGAGGACTTCCCGACAAGCTTCCAAGACCATGGATGGGCATCGATTCTGAGGCGCTTTTTCTGCACGTTTTAAACGGCGAAAAATCCACATGTTCTCGGCCAATGATCCATGTAGCAGAAATGAACGAGACACCAAAGGTACCCTCTGGTAATTTAACATTGCTATTGAAAATGACCATTTATAGTGGATTTTCCCATTAAAAATGGTGATTTTCCATAGTTATGTTAGTTTACCAGAGGGTAGATGAAAAAGCACCAGGCCTGTTTACTGATCCCCCGACAGTGGTATGATACTAGTAGACAGCAATTAGACGGTCTTTGTTTGTCCCTTGCTGAAGCTGCAGGCTATGCCAGCTGCTATTTCATCTAGATCCATGCATAGTTTGTCATCATTTTCCCAACATCAATTTTTAGCTGGGGGTAATTACTGTAAATCCCTTACACTGCACATAAAAATGCGAAATGCTATGGTCAAAAATTATTGCGCTTATATAGGTTATTTTCCAAAAGGATGTATATGGTGGTTTCCTAAAATGGTGGGACCCTCACTTTAATATGATTTTTCCACTATAAACCATCCATTTTAGTTGTACCCTCATTCTATGAAACCTCCCATATTGAGCCCCATTCACAGGATTCCACCGACCCCGGACGACCTCTGCAGGCAGTTTATGGCGCCATTGAAGAGGAAGGCCCAGTGGAATGCACACCGACCAGTCCAAGTTGGGCCGCCCAGCCACCAAAAAAACATGGAACATCTATCAAGTCTATCAACATTTGCAGGAAAACCACATATATATAATATGTTTTTCATACTGGCAAATAGATGTAACGACATTAACGACTATGGTTTCATGTCGATTTTCCCATGAAAGCCATTGATCAGAGCAGACTTTTCCTGGGTCCAAAAGCTTGACCGTGATGATGCGGACCAAGTTGACCATGTCCTGTGACACTGTGTGATGATGATCTCCAGATGTTTTGGATCATTTTGTTATTTTTAGATGGTTGAAACACATTATTTATCATTTATTTATAGTTTTAGAAAGAAGATACAGTAATAATATGTAATAATATGTAATAATAGAATGATACAGAACCTATTACAACATATTACAACATGTGAACACATTTCTATCATTTCTCTACCACAGTGGTTTGATCCCGAGGCAAGAGCCCCACCAGCCCCAGCAGCCCGGAACGAAGTGTGGCCCGAGAGCAGAACGCAGCGAGACAGTGCCGTGACTGGCGCAGGGTAACGTTTGGAGCTTCAAACTGTGCCATGGATACCATGAATGTTGTGATTTACATGTGATTTACATGAATTTTCACTGGAGGTCTGGTTGTTCCAATGATGGTTTGAAACTCTTGAACACAAATTTCCCAAGTATGCAGAGCAAACGCTTGGATACGGGGTTTGTTGGTGCTCAAACTGCACACAATTTGCTTACATCAAGCTTGCTCGCAATCCAATGGAGGCTTTTTGGAAGTCAATCTCGAGTATTCACCAGGATCGAAAGCTTGTATGCAACACGTATTCAACAAGATCTGAGGGCCCAGAATATGGAGGGAAGTGAGAAGTTTAAACGACAACAAAGGAATCCTCAGGGCCAACAATACCCATATGCGGCCGCAAGTAGCACAGAGGCGACGTCTTGGGGTCTTTGTATGTCTTTGTTTGAGGTTCCTTTGGACGACCATGGATTCGGTGATGCTGCGGCCATGTGAAGTGGCCAACAGCCTCCCAATACCTTTGGCGGCTGCTGGGGCGCCCAGGATTTGGGAGAACCTGGGAGAACCAGCTCCGCTCCCTGGGGACCTGAGGTTTTGACGCCTTTTGCAGACAGTGCTGACTTCACTTCTTTGTCGGGGCCTCAACTTTCGCTGGTGTCAAACATGTTGTTACTTGGAGATACCAAACAGGCTTGGAGTCTTGAAAGCTCAATCTCATTGTGCAGATTCAGATATATAACAGGTTTGGCTCAAGCTGGTCAGTGCTCAGTTTCGGGCTGCGGTGCCATTGCCGTGCTCATCCGTGCTCGCTTTCTTCGATGAAAAATGCAAAAAAACAATCAACAACATCACGACCCCTAGACTATTCTTGCTCAAAGACTGACTTGCACAATCCAACAAGCCAATTGGGAAGACATCATGTGGTTGGTGGTTTCAAGCAACTTAAGTTTTTCCCATTTCTGCGTTACCTATTTGGCATCGCGATCCTAGTTGAGGCCTTTGTCAGACATTGGCTCCGAAGAACCTTTAAGGTGTCCTCGTTGTAGGCGCGGCCGGAGAAAGCGAAAGGTCAGTTGCAGGCCCTGCTACGGAAGCGCCCATCTGTAGATGATTTACCCATTGACAATGGTGGTTTTCCATAGCTAGATCACCGATAATTGTCACAGCAGAAAATTGTTGAGTAGTTTTTACCAAACATGGAACATTGCAGCATAAAAACAAGTGGACTGGAATGGCTGTAATGGGATATGCTGGGGCTACAATGGGATACATATATATGACCACAACCAACAATAAAGATTGGGTTTGTCCCGAAATAGGCATACTATGGTACACCTCACAAAAAGGGATTTAACATGATTTAACATATTGGGCACTGGTGATAAAATAATGGGATGTCGGGGTGCTTGTACGCTACTTTGCACGAACCCATGTTTGGTGCATTTGTCCGCTCAGCCTTGGTTCTGTAAGGTGCTATGCAAATCCACATTTCAAATGGAGTGCGAAGGAAAGTCGGAAGCCGCTTGTCACAGAAACAAGCACCACAAACTTTGGTGGATGAGCAGCTGATGGTGAGCAGCCAGTGATCTTGTTGATGACAATCACGATCATCGTGCAGGTGCTAGTGGTTGTGATATGTTGTGATGATAGCTGAGATGAACATGCGATTACAGAAAACATTTTTTTTGATCCTGTCTACACAGACCATATTCGCCAAGCGGTGTCCTGTGCACCATCGAAGTTTCTGAGGTTCACATGCAACATGTGCAGCCAGAGACTCAGCATGGTCTCACTTGGATCGACGCGAAACAATCAAAATCAATTCTCGATGTCAGCAAAAACACAATCATAAAATAATGTATATATATAATTATATAATATAATATTATATATATATTTAAAACAAAATCCATATTTTATGAAGATATTTGGATTTTGATCCTGTTACAGATGGCCAGGGGAGGTCACCAATAGTATAGCCTGGCATCAGGTCATAGCCTGGATGTTCCTCAGAAGTTTCTGGACGACATGGAACGCAATGGCCAGTGTGCGGACCGCGACTTGGGGACTTGGGCTGTTTCCATGACTTGGACGAAGATTTTTGGTTGGAAGGTGATGTCATTTTTGTTTAATCCCTTGAGATATATCTGATATATCCAATATATATCCATATACTCCGGGTTGAAAATGTTGAAAATCCGGGCTTTTTGTGCAGAGGTGGTTGCGCCATCTATTTAACAGTGAAAAAAACATTTCCCAATATATACCCGAAACAGCCAATGTGCCTGAAGATGGCGCAACCCATTTTGCACATGTACAAAATTGCGCCATCTACCCCATTTTCAATTTAAAATCTGTCTTTCGGAAAATGATTTTTCGGTCATCAAAACTTTCATGAAAAAGGGCTCGGCCGGTTGAAGTGAAGTTTTGAAGGGAAAAAACAGTTTTCATGCATACTAGATGGCGCAACCCGAAATTTTCTTGCGCCATGCGCTTTGAAACCGGGAAGTCTTTGCCATTTGCCACCCCAACAAAAACCATAAAAAAACCAAACATGCTAAGAATAGATGGCCTAACCCATCCTAACCCCCCAAAAGGGGCGAGTCACTGTCCCTTCAAAACATCGCCTCGGGGGGATCTCCAAGAAATCCACCAGGCGCCATCTATACGCGCCGTCTGTGGTAGTTGGCAGGGCCATGGATTCTCAACCCGGTGTATATACGTAATATAAATTGATATAATATATATGTATATAATATATGTATATATATATATATGATAATAGATATTATATAATACTATATATCATATGTGATATATACATATCCCACCCAAATTCTGTCATATCCAGTTCGGTCACCCCAACGACATCCGCAGGACGCGGACACCCATCCAGAGCTGGTCTATGGCTCCGTGGATTTCACGGCCAGAGCCTTGCTGGAACCCGACCTGCCGGGGTCACTTGGCGAATGCTTCACGGTACACCACAGAATTATATCACCAGCCTGGGGGATGTAGAAAACCATGGAAAACCCAATTTTTATAGGAAAATGATCTATAAATGCTGGATGTTCCACATCTATGTTTAGTTTTGGAGAGCACTTCATACGATTTCCCCAAATTCAAGAAGAACTAGGTGGTATACTACTGTAATTAAAGATGTATGAACCAGCCCCGAACCGGAAGTTTGTTGATGATTATCATTGAGTTTACCACTCCAATACCCTTGTTGGTAATTGTTGGGGGTTACTACCACCTGGTTTAAGCAGGATTGTGATACAACCATGAAGGATAACTGTTGATCATCCAGTGAAAATCTTGGGACGAGGCACTTCCACTGTGAGGATTCTGAACTCAAAAAGCAGATGGGCTCTTGAGTCCTAGAAACCAGGTTTCCAAGTCTTGCTCCAGATGGGGCCATGGAGTCTTTATAATATATCAAGAATATATCAGAATGATCCCATAGGATCCATGGTGCTATATATGGTGCTCCATGGATCCCATCAATATATCCCCAGTCATGTTAGCATTAATATACCAGCACCATGGATCCGTCATGGCTGTGATCCTCAGTCCCCTGGTGGGCCATCCGCAGACCCTTCGTGCCCTCGGTGTGCTTCGCCATCGAGACGTCGCCAAATGCCATCGAGCGGGGCTTCAGCTGGGCTGCACTGGAAGCACTGGAGAAGGTCTTCCAGGACGGGTGGAGGATATGGAGGATATGATGTGTGGGTCCAAAGATAGGGAGGATTGGGATTTGGAATGATTTGGACCAGAGAAATCACAGAAATTTTGGGTTTCTAAAGGCCCGAGATGGTGATTTTTTGTTATTGTAAACATTTGTAAACCAAGAATTGAGATTTTGATATTTTGGAGGTAAAGATGAAATTTGAAGCTAGGGAGATGAAGGAAGAAGCATCACATGTCCAGATCACATGTGCAGAAACGGGGGATATAATATCAATGGCCATAGAACAATGCGGATTTAAGATGTTCCAACAAGTCCACGGTTGTAGCATGTTGTGGCCAAAGGGAAGTACACCATGGGCAGAAGCGTAATTACGGAGAAGTTCAAACCGAAGGATGAAATTCAATGGATGAAGAAATCATGCTTTTTATTGGAAGTGTGACGTTTGGTTCCAAAGCGAAATGTGACAGGCGCCACACTCTTTAGAGAGAGATGTATACCTCGTGACCTTCGACGAAGCTGTCGCTTGGCTGTGACAGCGCAAAGGAATCTTTCAGTGTTACTGGTATCAATTTTTGCCACTATCATACTTCAGGCGTCTCAAAAAAGCCCAGCTTTAACCCAAAAACACGGTGGAACCAGGCTTCCAGCGTTCCGATTCTGTTCGGGTGTTTGGGCGTGGCAAACAAACGACGCACCACTCCCAGACTCCGAGATGGAAACTAAACTCAACAGTCACTGCTGGCACTGCGAAGGATCAGCACTGGTGTCTCAACCCATATTTGGGATGATCGGATGATCCCCAGGTCACATTCTACGTGCCCACCAGCCATGGGCGCTTCCGGGCAGTGGTGATGCCTGACATGGAGGAACCATTTGTCCCCGTCAGCCCAGAGTCGCTTGGCGCTCCTTGGACCAGCACTTGAGGAGACAAGGGCAGAGAAACATTTCAAAGAAACCCACAAGATGCAAATAGTGAATTATACGTGTATATATAATTATATATATAATTATATATATATTATATATGTATTATACATTATTATACATGATATAATATGTAAAGACTATGGATATCAGACAAGTCACACCTGCAACTGCATGAATCATAATGAATCATGCATCACAACTGATATCATCATAATTCATTCGATCTTTTTTTTTTTTAAATGCGTTTCAGCATCATTTCCTCATCATCGATTTGCGAGATCTCCCAGGTGCATGTGGCAGATCCCGAGGGAAAGGAGATGTTTTTGCAGCTGCTGTCCACCTTAAAGGACGATGTGGCTGAACGGGCCGCCGACGCGCCGCCTGGCCAGCTTGGACAGGACCTGCGTTTTTTGGGCGGAGGTAGCCGTGGATCCATGTAGCACTCATGTAGCACTGATGTAGCACTCATGTAGCAGTGTCTTGATGTGTCTCGATGTATCTTATGGATTCTTATGGCGTCTTATGGTTTATCATGGTTTATGAATATGAATAAATACTGAATAAATAATATTAAGATATATATATAATTATATATATATATATTATATATATATATTATATATATATATATATATATATTGATAAGAACAAATATGAATGACATGCTATGAATATGGCTGAATCGTCATGGATGTTCCTCCAGGAGGCCAAGATCGATCCCTTCCACCTGGCGGACGTCCAAGACGTGGCCAGCTCCAGTGTCTTGCGGACCGGCGTCCAAACACTGGCAGCCTTGGGTGGTGGCGATTTGGTCCTTTTCCAGGCGCCTGGTAGGGAGGTGGTAAGGCTGGTAAGGGAAAAAAGGAGTGCCATAAGAATCCAAGGGGAATCCGAGGATTGAACAAAGGTGGTGCTTCCATATATATACATATTATATATATATATATACATATTATATATATACATATATGTGCTTTGAATTCTGAAATCTTACACTATTTGTCAGTATATTATATTGAATAATATCGAATCTGATTGGCAGATCTCTTTCTTGATCCATCTTTCGCCTCAGGCGACGGTGCCTGCTTCAGCCTGGGGTCCAGATGATTCCGCGCCGGAGGATGACGACGTGCTGTCACCGAAGACGCCAATTTCACCCAAGACACCCAAGACACCCATGAAGTCGCCCATTGCCCTGAAGACTCTCGACATACTCTCGACTTTGAAGGGAGGACAAGGGAGGATACGGATGGATAGGGGAGGCTGGCAGTTGAAGGAATCAGCTGACCAGAGATGAACTTTTTGGCCTTGTCAATACATGTTGAGACTCAAGATGGGATAGGACTTTGCGAGTGATTTCATTGATATGTGCTACATCATCGCAGTTTGGCATCATGAAACTGGCAAACTGACACTAAGGAAGCGAAAACGCACCTTCTTAGAAGAGATGCATCGGAGTTGCTGTCGAACAGGCGCCTAAAGCACTCCCAAACATTGGACTCTAGAGTCAATGCGACACAATCATGATATTCACATTCATTGTCACTGATTTGGGTGATTGAACAAAACAAAACATGGTGCTGCTGGGCACTCGAATGGATTGGCTTCACTCCTTTATCAATTCTTACTGGACAGATTTTCTCTCGCGATATGCCGAAGGTGTAGCCGTGTCAGCAGTGACAGCCACTGTAGACGGAGACGCTTCAAGATTGCATTGGCTTCCATGGCGCACTGGTGGCGATGCTCCTCCGCTAAGAGGGTTTTTTCTGTGTGATGGGTAGAAGACGATGCTTTCAGTTTGGCTCATCAAAATGAAGTCTCGCTTTAGCCGAGTTGAGTCCATGTCCATGGATATCCTCTTGTGCTGAGGTGCTCCACTTGCCGAACTTTGCTGCCACAGCTACACCTAGCATTTCCAGCCAGTTGCAGCACTGGATGCAGAAGATGCAAGGCAGCCAGGCTCTCAGATGGAGACGTTTGGCATTTGGAGTGTGAGTTCACATGTTTTCAACAGTCGTAAGAATGATAAAGGCCAGGCCAGACAACCCTGGTTTGCGGTCATATGAAAGCCCTGCCCAGTACGAGCAAAAGAAGCCTCAGTATGAGTTCGCAAGACAGCAAGGTGCCTACAACTGCGTGGTAAAACTCCGTTGCAGTAAAGGCGGGACCACTCTGCCGCCTTCTTCCATGGTGTGAAGTCCTTTCCAGTCACCCAATGGACATGCAATCCAATGCTTCCAAACCACTTGAAATTATAGATAGACCACGATAGACCATCACAGAGCAACAACGGGTATTGATGAAAAAGGCTGGCTTGTCCTCACTTTCAGCAGGTGATCTGAAATGAGCAGGATTTGATTATTTATCTTTTTTGGGCGCCAAAAACTCTACGCCAATGTCCTTTCAACAGCAAATGCTTATCTTGAATATCTCAAAACAATCTTTCTATCATGTGTGTTTTGTTTTGTCCATGGCTGGCAGAGGACCCAAGCTTCTTGGCATCAATGATTCACACGGTTGCCCAGATAGAATAATACTATATATAATTAATATACAGTAATATCGCACATGGTCTATATTATTGTATGAATGCTCAGTTCAATCCTGCTGCAAAATGGACGGTCTCTAAATCGACTAATGCCTGCCATACATAATCACAACAACGCTTCGCCTTCTGGTAATTGCACTAGTAGCCATGATGATGACCATATATATATATGATAGATAAATAGATAAATACACGACAAATAAACAGATAAAGAATAATATATTCACATAGATAAACAATACATAAACAAAGCATTTCCTACCACCACTACCGCCACTACCACTACCGCCACCGCCACCGCCACCGCTACCGCTACCACTACCTACCAATGCTACTACTACTGCTGCTGATGATGATAACAATAATAAATGCGAATTTTTGCTTCACATCTGACTAATCCCATTTGGCGCCAGGCTTGAGTTGCAGGGCTTTGTTGGCACCCTGGCCGGCAGCTGCATCCTCTGAGGACCACAGTGCCTTTGAGGCGAGGGATAGCCCAGTATAATCCATGTTATGTCAGTGCTCCATGGATTTTGATCATTGTCTTCCCACTAGACATGTGTATTTAAATCAATTTAACCAATTCGTGATGAGAAACATGTAGGAAAAAAACACGAGTTTGTCCAACAATGAACGGGAAGCCACATTTTCATGTTGAGTTTTACCCACCAGAAATCTACATTTCACCCACCAGGATGGGACCTATGTCCAAAGCATTAATTTTCAGGGGAATTTTTCTGCAGCTACTTAATGCATCTTCTAATCAATGATTAATTCATAGTTAATGGCAAAATATAGGATATTACATGATATTACCCTTTGTTAATCAAACATGGCAATTGAACATCCGCCAGAAATTGGATTTTAGGCCATGGAAATTCGGAGATGAAGTCAATCCAATGGTGGATGTAGAATGGGTTCAGATCAGACTGTCCAGACGCTCCCGGATCTGATTTTTAAGGGACATGTGTGGTAGGCAGTAACTATATTTGGCTGATAAAATCATGGGTTCGTGTGGATTGTCCCTTGTACATCCTTGTACATCGAATCAACCCACTGATATCCATTGATCTCCATGGATATCCATTCAAAATTCTCAAGCGATTGATATCCATTGATATCCATTGATATCCATGTGTATATTTCAACATATTTCAACTATACCGAATGTTCGGTGATCATAGCCATACCCCGCTGGAGATCATTATCATCATTGGATTGGAAAATTTGGAAATGCGTTGTTATGGGGTGCATTTCCATCCTTTCAGAAATCCTGACGCCGTCCAGACGTCCAGGTACCACGTTTGTCTCCAGACATGTCCGTGACCTTCTCTTTGGTACCAGAAATTGAGCCGGACCCCGACGAGGAGCCTGGGATAAAAATCAGGGAGCACGATTTAACATGACATGATTGACATGAATGAGTTAAGCATTCAAGAGTACTAGATGATACTAGATGTACTAGTAGGGTATCAATATTTTGAATATAATCATTATAATCAAAGGATATCAATGTGGTATGTGGCCGACTCAATCTGAATTTTGGGCTTGGTATACACCCAAATAACCATTCGAAATTGGACAAAAGATCAACGATGGGATTTTGGGGTGTCCTTTTTCACAAGCAACCTTTGCAAGAATCTTTAATCTTCAGTCCTGTACTGTACCTAAAATCCATTAAGATCCGAAGTAATCTGGCTTGATCATGAACCCAGAGAGAAGTTTGAGTAGACGACCGGTACAAGCTGAAACATCCCGAATCGGAGAGTATCTCAACTCGAAATCGTCCAAAGCCCATGCTCTGCCCACGAGGACTACGTCCGCGCAAGGGAACGAAAGACTTTTGCTGTGCAAGCTGCCATCCTGTATACAAATTGCAAGGGTGAGAGGTTGCTTAGGACCGCTGGAGAGTTTGACAGCAGAACACAGAGCACATTTTGAAAATGCCTTCAGCATCCGCAACATGGCTGTCTCCAGGACGCACACGCGCAGCCTCAATGTTATTAGCTCTGTGAGGTGGGTCGAAATGGTCGAAGCTATGGGACTTGAGAGTTCACTCTTGATGTTCCATTGCTGTTACCTAATTAATTCATATTAATTTATGTCGTGGCTTCGAAGGCTGGATTTCTGGGTTCCCTTGATTTCCTTGACCAGGCAAGTCTTTAACAGCATCAACATCGGACCACTTATGGCATTTTTGGTGAAGCAGGCCTCAGAGGGCAGGGTGAAGCTTCATGTTCAACGGATGCCTGAGAGATGTGTGTGTTTTTACACACCCTGTCGAAAATAGTCAATATTATATCGGATATTAATGGATAGCAATGGATAGTATCGGATATCAATGCAATGGATATTAATGGATACTAACGCATATTGATGGATAATATGAACATATACATATATATATATAATATATATATATATATATCAATGGATATTTATATACAGGCATCAATGCATGTCAAAGACACTGCATTTAGTGCTGTTGCGCGCACCCCTCATGTTTTGCAGGCAGTGATGATAGCCTTGGATCCTACGCAAAATGCGAAGTTGCCCAGGGACGTGCTGCTAGAGAGTTGTATACAGGCGCCAGTGCTGCTTGCCTGTTATGAACGGAAATTTACCAACACATGTTTATAAATGTTTGTAAATTATAATTATAATGCACAACTACGTACTTTGTGACTCTATGATATCCTATATGCCAAGGAATTTGGGAAGTACAATTGGTCTCCAGGAGCCGTTTTTCCATATTTTAGCCATTGAAGAGCCCCCATCCCTCGCCGCCCGGCAGATTCTTACTTCATACCGCCGACGGTGTTTGGACACCAACTCTGTCAAAAAGACCTTGGCGCGGCTCCAAGACTTTCCAAGACCTGGCAGAAAAACTTTGGGCAGGAAACTGGTCGATAAGTGGAACTCAACCGTTTGAACAGAAACAACATGGAACAACAGTTTGAACAACATATTCTGATTGGTGAATGATCCATGATTAATTCCAGAATCTGCAATCTTGGCTTGATTTGCCAACTGACTCCTTTCTGCAACGGCAACCGCTGTCAGCTTGTTGCTTTGGTGATTTCAGCCTGCTGCCATTGGTTCCCCAGCCGACAATTAGTCGTTGCTCCCGACTCCCAACGGGAAGCAAAGAAAGCGACTTGGCAACGCAATTTATGGCCATTTAAAGGGGAACACGGGAACATGAAGTCTTCAACCAGTGGATTTAGGGTGTACCCATGCATACCCCATTGTCAGACAAACTCCATCAAGTCGTTCATTGCTCATCAAGTTGAACTGGTATGCCAAGTGAAGTTAGGTCCTTAGTGGAATCATGTGAAGATTCTCAGCCAACAAGATGCAGATCTGGCCAGACGGCATGAAAATGAAATATACATGCAAAATTATGCAAACGAGCTTGCCTTAGAGACTGAACAAAAAATAACACAGAAAATTACGATACAGTAAAACCTTGGCCTTAGAGGGGAAAAGATGTAGACCGAATTAGAATCCTAGACCGAAGTAGAATCGTAGAGTAGACCGGTTCCTAGTCCCAAATTGAGGATGGGCCGACAACGGTCCTATGCACAAGCACAACAAGCAGACCAGAAAGGGGCATGGCTTGAGTGCGAGGCGGGACGACAGTTGTTGGGATGATCAGATTATCATTGTGATGGGTTATTCATATTATGATCATACACATAATATATATATATATATATATATATATATAAATACGATGATATATTCATATATGTAATATAATTTATATATAATCACATTTAATTATATGTAATCATATATAATATATAATATTATAGATGTTTGTATCTTATATATTCTTATATATGTCTTATATATATATGCTTGACTTGGCCGCATCGGAGCACCAGGAAAGTCGCCTTCGGATGGAACTGGCAAGCTGCCGCACACGGCAAAATGATGACCATCCCGAATGCCTCGATTGCATGAATGGAGTCCCGTCGCATAGGGTGGGCGGGGCCTGTTTTTGTTTGGAGCGGAAATTGAATCAACTGAAGGTCATTTCACATGATATTTCATGGGGATACCAATGGTTTGCGGCTACCCCTAGGCCCTAGCTTTGGAAACAGCCATGTATATACATGCTTTAACAAAGTGTAGTTTGAGCAACTGAGGACTTGCAAGAGTCTTGCACGAGAAGCTCAGTCGAATGATGTAGATGTAAGTAGATGTGAGTCGATAAGTCGCTATAAGTCAATGTAAGTCGATGTAAGCCGATGTAAGTCGATGTAAGTCAATATAAGCAGATGTAAGTAGTGAACATGAAGCCACTCTTGAACCGAACGATCAGCTTGATCGGTTCAGTGTGGAAGAACACTCCCAACAAAATCCATCAAAGCAGTTTGGCTGCAACCCCCATGACCAGCTCCGCTGAGGCAAGGCAAATATGCAGAGGCCAGTAGCAGATGGTCATGAGTTGTGACAGTGAATTGGCTTGCCGGCTTAAGACCCAACCAGACAACTAGCCATGATAAACTCGTAGCCATTCTGATGTTTAACCATTAATCATTATTAACCATTATATATTTATCAACATGTATTAACCATTCTTAGCATTTCTTAGCCATGATCATGACCATCATTCACCCTTAGAGACACTGGTGCGACGACAGAAACTGATGACTTGGTGAGGCCGAAAACCTGTTGAGAAAAGTGTTGAAGACACGAGTGGCCAAGATGGGAGAGGACATTTCCAAGTATGAAACCCAGCGTGTCTTGGACGGAGAAGTATCTTGAAAGATATGAGCTATGGTCAATACTCATGGTTAGTAAGCATTAATAGGAGCTAGTCATCCAATGGTTCATAGGGATTATTGATCCTTATTATGGATGGGATGACCATCAACCATATAGTGAGTATTGACCATGGCTCATATGACTGGGGGTGGGTTGGGCTTATCAACCCATAAGTCGGACTTCTTGATACAGAAGTTAGTTGGGGTTGTTAGCCCATAGGGCCCATAGGCTGGGCTTATTAATTCGTACCAGGCTAACAGCCACCATAAGTTGGGATACACTCCTGGTATGCCGTGGTTATATCATAGGGATATCTTGGGGATGACAAGGTGGGTATAGCCATAGCACATTTTTGGACCCAAATGAGGTGACAGTCACTCTACATGCCTCTACCGTTGAGTTTATTGCTGGCAGGGGTCAATGCTTTCTTTGGATGATGGTCTTCTTTCGATTTCTTTCGAATAGCTTGGAATCCCGGCTTGGATGCCATGAGGTTTCCATCAATTCCTCTTTTGAGTCATCCTTCGTTGTTGGATACCTTTGGTTGTGGGTCAAAGCGATTTACCCAATGTGAACATTGAGGATCTGTCAAGATTCCAACACATACATCACATTGCGATGCATGTTAGGGATGTTCACCAGGGTTTGACCCAAATCCATTTTACATCCATCTCTGAGTTCATCTCAGAATGCACAGATCCGATCTATATGAATCTAAACACTATAAACAATACATACTGTATATATCTGTATATAATATATACATTTTTAAAATGTATAATACATCAAAATATATTTTTACATAATCTATAAGATATAATATACTATACAATATATAATGCGTCTTATAGAATGTGTATTATATAGTGTGTATTATAAAATGTGTATTATACCAGTAGTACCGCACAAGGCGGTGGCGGAAGTTTCAAAAATAGGAAACCTATAGGAGAAGTTGGTTGTTGTGAATCAGGGATGGCAGAGCGAAGCCACTGATTGACCGAAAGGTGG
>Ga0126342_10008466_pt1 | contig 18442 bp, 20 predicted proteins | sample Cyp1metagenome_FD_92528 | JGI IMG/M metagenome (GOLD analysis project Ga0126342, IMG submission 92528) | Coral microbial communities from Lord Howe Island, Old Settlement Bay, Australia - Cyphastrea 1 metagenome | ecosystem: Host-associated > Invertebrates > Cnidaria > Coral ...
TGTTGGCAACAAGGGGCGGTGATAGGTTAGGGATGGGGGCACTTTGCACGAACGTGTGCCTGTAGGTTGGCAACCTACAGGATTCTAAGACATCATTGTTGGCAACAAGCGGCGGTGATGGGTCAGGGATAGGGGCACTTTGCACGAATGTGTGCCTGTAGGTGGTTCAATTACCAACAGTTGAAACATTTTGGGGGTAAGTGTGGGTAAAAAACCATACGCGGAGGATGCAGGGAAACACTAAATCAAGGTCCGTAAGCCATACCCACGAATCATACCCACGAATCATACCCCCTAGTCAAACTTTTTGGGTTGGACACGGTATTTTGAGACATACCCATATGTAACGTGTAACATGGAACATGTTACATGTTACATGTTACATTGTTACATGCAATATGTAATATGTAACATGTAATATGTAATATGTAACATGTAACATGTAATATGTATTTTGTAATGTGTAATATGTAATATGTAATATATAATATGTAATACCCAATAGCCAATATGTAGCACATAATATGATTTGATTTGAGTTGACATGCGATGTAATCTACAATAACGTAATGTCAGGTAATGAAACTTAATGTAGTGTATTTTTTTTTATTGTAACGCAATGCAATGCAGTGTGATGTAATGCAATGTAATGTAACGTAACAAACGTAACGTAATGTAATGTAACGTAATGTAACGTTATGTAGTGTAATGTGATGCAATGTCATGAAGTGTTGTGTATTGTGATGTGCTGAGTTCATTCTCGCATCAAAAGTGGACATTGATTAACTGTTTGTGTTCAGCAGAGTGGGTGGGCACAAACTTTTGTAGAAGGGAATTTGTTTGAAAATTTGCCGTCATGCGCCATGTAGGTGTAGTGTATGTAATGCATGTAATATAATCATGTAATGTAATGTAACATAATGTAGTGTAAACTAGTTTAACGTAATTGTGACTGTGAGTGTGAATTAAAATGAAAAAATGTGCTTAAACATGCACATGTACGTGTAAAACATGCAAATGAAATGCACTGTAATGTAATGCAACGCAATGTTTTGTAGTGGAATGGACCGCGCAATGAAATTGAAACATGCATGGATGTTTGCATGCATGCACCTGCATGCATGGACGAACGCACGACAGACGGATGGATGGATGGATGTACGTACGTACGTGCGTCCGTACATATGTATGTACATATGTATGTATGTATGTATGTATGTGCATCCCAGAAGAACTTTCATACAAGAACTTTCTATGAGCATCCCAGAAGAACCATCAGACAAACACCAGTGGCGCGGAGGAGCTTCAGATCTTAATGCAAGGACCTTTCGAGGAAAGAACTTCTCACAAGGACCTGTACAAGATCATGCAAAGGCCCCTGACAGCATGTCACTAGGATCTCCACAAGAGCTTCCCACAAGGACTTGTAAAAGACTTTGGCCAAGATCTTCATGCCAGGCCCCTAAGAGACTCACAAGAGCATCATGCATGACCTGCTGCTGCTGCTGCTGCAGCGGATCTCAGCCTCAACTCTTCTCAACGACTCTCACCTCTGCCCACCTCGTCTTAACTCTTCTCAACTCGTCTCAACTCTTCTCACCTCTTGCCACCTCTTCTCACTTCGGCTCAACTCATCTCACCACTTTCTCAGCTCATCTCAACTCAGAGCAAGCTTTGACACAGAGAAGCTCTTACACAAAGAAACGTTTATACAAAGCAAGACCCCCAAGAGCCCCCAACAAGAGCATTTTTACAAGCACGTCTAAGACATGGCATTTGCAAGATCAGCATGTGCAAAATCTTCACGCAAGGACCTTGTAAAGAGCACCCCACCAAGATCTCCACAAGATCTTCCGTGAAGGGCCTTTACAGGATCATGCAAGACCTCTTAGAAGACGTTAGCAGGATTTCAAAAAAATCTTCACCGCGCCCCAGGAGCGCGACAACAGCTTTGTGCGAGCCTGCGCAGTCCAAATGCACATGGACATCTCACAAAGGCCTTTTAACGCGAGAATTTGCACCAAAAATGTTGCGCTTAGGAACGCGACAGCCAATAACTTTGTGCAGAAGATGTGACGCGAGAATTTAGAGGAAAAATGGCACGCCCCAGGAGTGCGACAACCATTTGTGCAAGCCTGCACGGTCAGAAATGCACATGGGGACCTCACAAGAGTTGATTATTGGAGATTTTACAGGAAAATAACTGCGCCGCAGGAGCGCGACAACCGCTTTGTGCTAGCCTGCGCGCTCGAAATGCACATGGACATGTCACAAGAGCAATCTTATGCGAGAATTTATCGGAGAAAATGCCGTGCCCCAAATCTGACGCCTACGTTCTGTGCGAGCTTGCGCAGTCTAAACCGAGGTTTACATTTTGTGCGAGCCTGCGCAGTCGAAATGCACATGCATGGACATTTCACAAGAGCAACTTCTTTTGAGAAGTTATTGCAGATGGAGTCCCTGATCTAGCTACGGCTACAATTTTCGTTGCCGGAAGAATCCCTCGGTGAGGACGCTGTTTCGGAAAAACATGTATATCCCTTGCCATATATTAATCGAAGGAAGTTTACAAGTCAAACTTCCGACAATAAAGGTGCATGGAAAAGCAGAGGCGGGAAGAGTCAGAGAAGAGAAGAGAAGAGAAGAGAAGAGAAGAAAAAAGAAGATCAGAGAAGAGAAAGAGTCGGAGGAAAGAAGATGGAGGCGCGCGAAAAGGCAGAAAAACCGTGAAACACTGCGTTTTTCCAATGATTTGTGTCTCCGGAGGGTCGAAAAGTAGACTCGCTAAAGCGGTGGGTGTGGAGCCATCTGGCCAGATGAGAGATGAAAAATTGCACGCCGTTGTGGCGCGAAGCACATTTCGAAGTCAAAATGTAGAGGCCACACCATTTTCGGAGCACTTTTGGAAGTTGAGATGGTGGGAAAGTGCCCGGCGTTGTGGCACGAAGCACATTTCCAAGTCAAAACGTACAACGCACACCATTCCCGGAACACTTTGGGAAGTTGAGATGATGAAAAAGTGCACGCCGTTGTAGCGCGAAGCACATTTCGAAGTCAAAATGCGCAAAGCACACCAGGTTCGGACCATTTTTGGAAAAGTGCACGCTGTTGTGGCGCGAAACACATTTCCAAGTCCAAATGTACAAAGCATCTCAGGGTTGGACAACTTTTGGAAGTTGCCACGTCGAAAAAGTGTACGCTGTTGTGGGGCGAAGCACATTTCGAAGTCAAAATGTGCAAAGCATACCAAGCTCGGACCACTTTTGGAAAAAGTGCACGCTGTTGTGGCACGAAGCGCACTTCCAAGTCCAAATGTGCAAAGCACCGCAGGGTTGGACAACTTTTGGAAGTTGCCACGTCGAAACAGTGTACGCCGTTGTGGCGCGAAACACATTTCCAAGTCAAAATGTTAAAAGCACCACATGTCCGGACCACTTTTGGACGTTCAGATGCCCTTTGCACCTTGTCAAAAGCGAGCAAAACGTGAGGGTTTTGTAGCAGTTTCAAAAGCGTTGGCAAGCGTGGGACATTGAATAAGCCCGTGGCGTCGGAGGGAAGTGAGCCTGACCAGAAAATGTCACGAGTGTAGTTTTTATGTTTGATGGACAGAAAGTGTGATAAACTTAAACATCGGAATGGCAACTGAGGGCTGAAATGTGCAGAGCCGAGGAAAGATAGATGCTGGAGGAGGGATCTAAGATGAAGTATGATGAAGTAAACGTCATTTGAATAATTTCTTGCCATGCGCTCGGGTCTCAAGAGTGATGTTGTGAAGAAAAACAATCCTGATTGAACAGTTGGGTGATCTTCAACTTCACCGCAGGAAATGGCTCAATTGACTTGATTCAATCATATGCAGCAAGAGCTGCATGAAGGTTACAGTTCTTACATGTCACCTAATGAACCTGGTTTTGCCACAGCCGTGTGCTGGGGCTTTGAGGGGGAGAGTGGTGCCATTCCGACATATCTGTGAAGAGCAACCCATTTTTTACGGCATTCAGCTGCCTGAAGGAAGGGCTCCTTTTGCTTTTGGCCATGCTTCGGCCGAGGACTTAATGGCATATCTTCGAGAAGATCCGCATGGACCATTTATAGACTCAGGACATTCAAGTGCATGGGGCTTTGAGGAGGATACTATCAATGAAGATCTTGAGTCGATTTGGAAGGCAGACTGGCATGCCACCTCGTTTTGGGGCACCGGTCGCATTTTCGTTCCGAGAGTTGATAAATTTCTACCATCAAGACAGCCTCCTCGCAGAATCTTAGCTTTCCTGGAAGCCTTCCGTCAGGTGTCTGGATTTGCCTGGGCCCGCATTCTGCAAGCCTTGGAAGGTTTGGGTGAGAAAGCTGCCAGTGAACAGAGAAGAGACCTGCAAGAAATCGTAGAGATCTTCAGCCGAGCGGTCCAGGAGCAAAGTCATTTTGGTGGAGTTGAGGCTCAGATCTGGAGAGGCGGCCACTTGGTCATGGATTCCCACACGGATGGGGCAACCGCCTTGCTGCACCTGAGCTTGACTTTGGGAGGTCATCGGACCCTCCGCGTGGGTCATTTCAAGGAGCGTCATTCACCATATAGACCGCAGGACTCGAGAAGAAGAGGAAAACCACCAGGCGATGAAGTCAGTGTTTGGAATGACGCGGCTTACACAGAGGAGGAGATTTGGGATATACCTCAAAGAAAGGGGAGCGTCTACGTCACATCACCCTTTTGCTTTGAGCATGGGGTCAAATATGAGAGCAACCAGTCAGAGCCAGTATTTGCACTTCAGCTCCTTGCCAGTGCAAGACACACCCGCGATGTTCGGGGGAAGTTGTCCAAGGATGTTCAAGAATTCGAAGCAACTAGTAATAATTTGTAATAATACATGCAGTCAGCTATGCTTTACCACTCATGCCATGTTGTTAAGCTCAGGTGTCGCTTTGCTTTCGCAAACTTATCTGAAGCGCAGCTGGTCAACGGTCAGCGGACTGGAAATATGCGCAAATTGTCGCAAGATTAAGTCTTTCTTTTGTCTGTTTTGTATTGTATTGTGACATCTTGATTTGAAGGATGAGTCCTTGTCATTTCAATCTGTTGCCCCCGGAGATGGTTCGAGTTGCTCAGGAGAAGTTGCTGAAGTTGTGGCCAATGCTCTTGCAACTGCAATGGATCGCTCAGAATTGCGACTACCAACTCTAGAGGAGCAACTTGCCGTGTTGATTGAACACCTTGGCATTCTTGTTTCTTGCAGCTAATTTGGCACCTGGCACATCGCCCTCCAATTCGTGGGCAACCTGGATTCACCTGGATTGACCTGGATTCACCTGGATTCAATGTATTTGGTTCTACTGGATGCAAGACATATGTTGAAACTGGAGTGATCGACACAGGTGTTCACTTTTCTCTTGTGATCTCTTGTGTAAATCGAAGGGGCAGGAAATTTCTTCACACACATTCTTTAAGCGAGAATCGTTTTTTTTGAAACGCGCAGAGGGATCTGAGCTTTAGAATGGAAATAATTTTCTTTTGACTGCTGTGTGCTTTGTCAGCTGTTTCTTTGACAGCAGTGCGTTTCTGATGGACGATTTATTGCCTCAAAGTTTTCGGGGCTGATTGCGCTCCATTGAATAGCTGCGAATTTCGCCAAACATGCGGCGCTATGCCAAAAAAAGACCCCGTAGACAACCGGATAGCCCATTTATTGGGTTGAAAACTCGCCCCCACCACAGCATACCCTGTGCAAACACATGTGAACTGCATCATCTAACACCGGGCCTAACACCCGGGAATGTTGCCAGTGCCATCCTCCCGTCACATCCAAATTCTTGTGTAATGGAAGGCCACCTAGGACCTAAGTGCAACCTGACTGTAACTATATGTAGTCGAGGTAGTCTCAGCCAGTCTCAGCTGCTTGATGCCTGTCTTCACATCCAAGGGTGAAGGCAGTAGAAGAGCAGCTTGCGATTGGTGAGCAGTTTCGCCCCATCAAGTTGCACAGTGAAGTTGAGACCTCAGAGTTTCCCTTGTGGGCATGCAGGGCGCAGGACATGAAAGTGAAAGCGACTCAGCACCTTCATGAGCACGGGATATGTCTTTCAACATGAGATACCTTCGCTTGCAACGGTTTGTGTTTCAAATCTCCACCTAGCTGCGGGGGCCCACCCTGCTTGCTTTCGTTCCTTACCTTGTCCTCCAGTTGCATGCTTGCCCAATGTAAACCAATGTGGGACGCAACAGGACTGCAAGCTACAAAGTTTCTTTTTTGAGGCACGAACGTCCGTTGCAGCTGGGGCATGGCAACACATGCGAAGTACCACGGAACCTTGGCTGAGTTAAGAGATGTTGAGAGCAGACGGTTCAGATTTTGGACTGACTAGGGTGACTATATAGACTTTTGGAGAGGTACTGCGGGGCCTTATTTTCCTTCCTGCCCATATCAGGCCTGTGCATTTGGCGTTGCGCTCTATATTTGGCAATTGGCACATCGATATGGACTTCGCTCAAGACAAAATGGACATCACCCGCGCTTCTTTAAGACAGTTTAAACTGTTTTGCTCCAACTGGCTGGCAAGTGCTCACAGCCTGGAATGTTGCCTGTTTTGCAGCCTTTTGGCATTGAAACAACTTTTTGTTCACGTCGTCAATTCTTCGAAACTATGCGCAGGCCATATTTTGCCTCATAATGACCTATTTCATATACTGTATCTCTATCTCCGTGATAAAGGAAGCCATCAGAGATATCACAGCCTGCCAGATGAGGTCACATACTGTGCACAAATCAAAACGCCTGGAAGATGTGTTTGGTGCTTCCATATCTTCCATGAACATGGAATGTCTTCATCGCAATATATATATATAGTTCGTGTTTCCCAGTGTGTTTTTTACGTATCCTGCCTGCCTTCGCTTTCTGCCAAATGGCGGCGACAAGCTTGGATTCAGAGGCGGCACCACATGGTGACTAGTGGAGCCTTTCTGCACTTAGCCTATGAAATCCCTCCCCCGTCCTGTGCCTTCAGGCCAGCCCTTGCGAGATGGCCAAAATATCGGCAAAGGCATTTTGGTATTGTGATAGTTTTGCATCGAATTCGAGACATTTGTTTCAAGTGTTCTTGCTGGAAGGATGAGCCAAGCTCCTCCAGCGAATCATCGACATCGTCAGAGGATTGTCCGCACACTGGTGCAACAAGGGTTCTGAGATGTTGGTATCACTTTTGCTCTCTCATCACTGCTCAAAAGCAACTGTAGGACAGTGGCATGGAGGCTCTGGAGGGTCCAAATGCACGGGTGCCAAAGACACCTCTTGCTGCGCAGCAACAAGGCCATCAAGGCTTGATGGGCATCTGATGCTACCGTTTTCGGTGCTTTCAGCCTCTTTTAGCACATGTATCACATGTTCCTGTTCGGGGCAACGAAGGGCACGGGCCAGAAATTGTCCATTTACAGTCTCCGTCCATGCGTGTTGCTATGCATGTTGCTGCTGCCACTTGGCCAGTTTCGTGTGAGAGGTGAGTTTGAAGAGGTTCCTGCATACAAATCGCTGAAGCCATTTTTTGTACAGTCCATATCAAAGCCCTCCTCCCTCCTCCTCCCTCCTCCTCCTCCTCCTCATCCTCATCCTCATCCTCATCCTCATCATCATCATCATCATCAACGTTGTTTTATTTTCTTTCTTTCTTTTTGTTCGTTCTTCCGTTCTTCAGTTTCATCTTCATGCTCATCCTTCTTTCATCTTCATCTTAGTCCTTGTCCTTATCATTGTCTCTGTTTTTTGTTTGAGTCTCAGCTGCGTTCGAGAAGAATTTTGATGCGTCGATCCTGACAAGAATAAACCGAAAACAAAAAGCACAACTACAAAGCTCTGCCGCTCCTGTGGCTTGTAACCCAAGCAGGGAACCCCACTCGCAAATTTAACAGGCTAGAAATTGATAGAAATTGTCATACTCGCAGTCAATTTCGAAGCACTGATTGTCTTTCTGTTGCACGACCCTCTGCTTGACCCAACATGCGATTCCAAAACATTCCTCGGGCTCTGCTGGAGGTGGCCAATGTGAGTATGCTAAAAAGATGAAAGAGGCTGCCAGCAGAAAACGAAATGATGGAGGAAAAGCAAAGGCCAGGATTCCAGGATCAAAAGCTGTGAAATTTGGAACAAGTTCCTATTATGCTGACAACAGTCTTCTATCAAAAGGCGTGAAGTGAGGGTTGGGGTAGTAGCGCTTTTGTACATTCATACGCTCATTCAATCTCATGCATCCCCAGGTGCTTGCACTCAACAACCTCAAGATGGAGGTGAAGAGTGAAACCAGTGACGACAGCAGCAGTGGCAGCAGCTCGCCAACGAGCAGTAACAGCAGCAGCGACAGTGATGAAGAGGAGGAGACGAGCTACTGGCAAAAATGCAGGGCTGCAATGACACGGTTGCTGCCGTTGCTGCGACAAGACTCACTTTGGCAGCTCACCCAGTATGCCTGGCTTGAGTGCAGTCGATTCAATTGACCTCGAAGTGCTATCATGGAATCCCACTGATTTGAGTTGCATGCATCACAGGACGATGTTTGCGACTCCGACCTAGATGCTGAAGAGGAAGTAGACCAGGAGGTGGAGCTTGGAGGCCAATCTCCGACCTATTCGTTGTGCTGCTTACATTTTTGACGGGTCGAATATTAGAGTTAAGATGCAAAGTGTTCCTTGCTTGTTTTCTGCAAGTCTTCCACTTGCATGAGACTTGACATGATGTGCCTCCAGCAATTTGGTGCAGCCGTGCGCAGTCAAACCGACGACAGGTGACTCAGGCTTGAAAGACCTGATCTTCACGCAGGATGTTTGTTTGTTTGTTTACCTAGTCTTGCAGTCCAAAGGGAAGGTTGGCCAATTGATTAGCCAGCAAAGCTGCTCCAGGAGAAAGTACCTCCTGACGCAAGCTACATCGGGGATTGGACGGGTGCACCGTCCATTGGTTCTTCAGGCGTGGTCTGAATTGCTCAGCTCTTGACCAACTCAGCAGAACCCCTGATGCTTCAACATGAGGCTTCAACCGCTTCGCCGCTGCTTGACTTGAAATTACTGTACTACTTTTACTACTTCCTACTAATCATCCCTTTCTTTCAGTATAGCCTCTTGTGCGTGTCAAACCATGGCCGCGCTCAGGCCCGCGTCATGTGGAACGCAGGCATTGGGAAACCCAAAAAGAAGGCCAGTGCCGAAGGCCGATTGGTGCTTTGTATCGACCAGTTCTGCCCACATTGGCACAAAGCATCCCGTTTTAAAATGGTCAAACTTCAGACTTTTTGGAGGCGACTGTCCATCAATGCAGCCACATCAGGAGGCAAGGTGCATGGAGATGAATGGAGAAAACCTGATCTAGCAAAGTTGCAGGCAGTGGCGTTCCTTCTGCATCCGCAATCACCCATCTCACGACTGCCTGATTCTCAAGTCTTCATTTGTAGCGCTTGCATGTTATCTGACCGGGAGCAAGTGGTAGTGGTGCTGTGCAATTGATGTCAGCAAGGCTAGTTGATCATCCAACGGGATCAGGCACATTCATCATTGCCGCAAGATGCTTCAAGAGCAAGCAGAGCACACCTTGTTTTATGTTTATGTCAAGCACTTTTGCGCTGCGATTGATCCAGGCAAGACCAGAGAGATGATAAAAGTGCTGGACAACTACTACCTCGATCCGCGGCCCAAAGTTCCAATCTTCCCCAAGGCGTGAGCAGTCCGTGAGTCGAAAACCCTAACAAGATCAATGGATTCTTCATACACACATTTGTCACATTTGGGTCATTTGGGGGATCTCTTGAATAGATCTTGGATCATGTAACGACAGGAGCCAGTGTGCCGCAACTTCTATGTGGAGCTGCTGCGTTGGCCGAGCAGGAGCGCTGATTTTTTGTGGTTGGTAATTCCATGCGACATCATGCGGCATGCCCTGAGAGCCTTCAGGTATAGAGACTTTTTCGCGTGTTTGAGGCCTGGGTTCGTTCATGTTCTATCAGACTTTTGTGTTGCACCAGCCTTTTTGAGTTTTTTGTTGCGCTGCGAGGCCCCAGGATGCTACCCGTGCTTGTGGCCACGACGATTGGAGATCCTGCCGTTCTCAGTTATGGGACCTCAGAGATTCGTAGCAGCACTGGAGAAGCATTGGAGCGTCCATCACTAATGGAGCCAGGACTTATATACCACTTCTATACGGGTATGAGTTTCCCTTAGGATTTCAGGGGGGTTAACCCCCTGTAGAGGATGGATTTTCTACAGTTCGAAAAGCACGAATTTGCTTAAATGATGCTTTCGAAGTTCCCTCATTTTTCTACAGAACAACTTTTGGAGACCTCTGAGTCGTAAGATGCTGATTTTCTGGATAGTTTAGGTGCCCAAAATCCAGAAGCATAATATGAGCATATTTGGCTCTAGAAAAAGGGTAGCAATAACTTGAAGTGGTTTACAACATATTTCATGTCGTATTTGCAAGAATATGCAATTCAAGTACGGCGGTGTTTTTCTAAGGAAAAATGCTAAACATAGCTTCTAAAATGCACTTCTTATTATACGTGGCCATTTTTCTAGGATACCAAAATTGGTGTGATGTCTGATAGATTTTCTTGGGTCCCTAATTTATACCGCCTACATTTTCTACTAGAAAAACACATGTGCCAATCGGACCAGGCGAACTGGTACAGGTATCCACTTCTAACATCTTCCAAATTCTAGCACATCTAGCACTGGGACTCTACTGTACCACATTGTACCACAAATGTCGCCAATCCCATGATGTCAGGAAATCCCTGGCAACGAGCTGAAAGAGCTTTGCAGCAACTTGCGGGCAGTCCTGGAGATGAAGGGGTGGATGCTTGGCGCAGAGACTCCCAGTCATTGCCCATTGCTACACCATGCAGATTTCACAGTGCATGTCAGTGCCCGTATCGCATCGCATCTGTAGCTCAAGCAACTCTAAGACATTCTATGACGATGACGATGATGTTATCAGTGCGTAAAGTGATAAAGTGAACATTTGTGTGCTGGATTTCTATGGCTGTTCAGGTTCTACATGGGCCGCATGAGAAGGTCTCGGCGTGAGGCAGCTTGCCACAGTTTGCCACAGCTTGCCAGTCTACAGCCAGGGGTTGCAACTACTAAGGTAACCATAGATATCTATAGATATCTATAGATTAGATCATTGACAATTAATGCTAATTATATGTTGCAAATCTATTAGTTGCTCTCCAACCATTGCAGCCATGCTTCATTCAAGACTTTTTCAGCCAATGCGGGCGTGAGGCCTTTCGGAGCCGCTTCCCGGACGAAGAGGCACCAGCAGCACCGCTCCGAGCTTTGCGCTACACATCTGCAGGAGGCCGTCATGTCTAGAGCTGAGTGCTCGGACGATGAGTTGGCTCTCCGTGATTTGCTCATGTTACAACTGTTACAACACATGTTACATAACTGTTGCTATCTGTTGCTATCTGTTGCTCATGTTTAAGAAGTTCATCATAGTTCATCCATTGGTCCAGTGATGTCCAGTGCTTTCACTGAGGCTGACCTGCGCCCTGCGACCTGGCCGCATGGTTTCAGTTGAAAAGCTTCCCAGTAGCTTGGGGCAATTCTGGAGTTCGCCTACCAGGCCTAACAGCTCGGAAAAATCATCATTGATCAAGATTAATCATCAACATTCGAAGAGTTGCGCTATCCCAATCCATGTTCCACAGCTTATCTTCAGAAGTAACTGCAATTCAGACATAGCATGAAGTAGCGTCAACTTGCTGCTGGTCTTCAAAATGTTTGTTTTCACGATTGGTCACGGCTTGTTCCTGAAGCATCTGAGGATGGGTGGCCGGTCAGTGCTTTGCTCAAGGTTGCTTTCAACCGTCAAAGAGACGGTGGAAATGCGTACTCGAACAAGGTTCTTTGCTGCAATGTGCAAACAATCTTGATCTAGGCCCAGGAGGTGAGATGCATCAGACATGAGCTCACGCACCAATGTTTGCTCATGTACCTCATGTTTGCTTGTATTATATGCGCAACATTACGCAACTTGGTGAGAACTTGCTGGATGTTCGATGCGCTGATCACTATTCTACCGCTATACCAGCGAGACTAAGGTTGTCATCATGGATGAGGTGCCTCGAAGCTGATACAGACATCTTGGCATCGTGCTAAAGTACATAAATTGATCTAAATCTAAATTGACTAACTGCTGGGTTGCACGTTGCGACAGCTGATATGTCCAGGTCCACAACTTGGTGAGATCGCAGACGCAATACGCTGAGCAGCTGGCAAAGCTCCGCATCTCGATTGGTTGGATCATTTGAGCCGTAAAAACTACAGATTGTATAAGGGGTTTCATGGGGGTTTTAAGTTTTAACCATCAAAGATTTCGGAATATAATTGATACATACATATGAGAAATGACAGCTGATGAGGTATTATAGGGGGCTATATGTCTCATTTCATTGGAGATTCTAAAAACAAATAATGATGATTACCATTTGGAACCCTGTCATTGCGTCACCGTGTCACCCCGATCTGAGGCAGCTTGCTGTCGGGAGCGAGTGGTACAGTCTTGGCAGGCTTTACTGGAACGCCTATTCTCAACAAGGTTCATGGTGCGGCTGTGATTCTACATGTTTCTACACGGCAGAACGACTTTGTTAAGCATCTGGAACTGCAGCATGTTTGCCGACCTTCGCAGGCCATGGAAGGTCGGCAGCTCTTGGATATCATCAAAGGGGCCTCAGCTCCTCGTGGTGATGGTGGTTTCCTCTCATCCTTCCCTATGCGTCCAGTGTCTTGATTGATCTTGATTGATCTTGGCTGTTATGGACATAGATCTGGATGCGCATTGCAACCCCACAGTCGCTGTGCTGATCGCAGCCAGATCCAGATCCTAGGCCGGGTTATTTCCGACCCTTGATGGCAGCTGGATGCAGCTGGAACAATTATGAACAATTGAGACAGCAGTTGTTGGCAGAACAGGCGACTGCGCGCCAGTGCGTGCCACTGCGCGCTGCGCCACTGAGGACCTCCTTGCCTCGAGGTGTGCCTGATGCCCTGCTGACTCCAAACCTGCGGCGACAGTTTGTGCGAAAGGCACCCGTCTAAAACTGGTGTCACAGACGGAGGATTGATGAGTGATGAATGGTTAGCACTACGTACACACACATACATATTTCTTTCTTTATTTATTTATTTACTGTATTCATTTATTTTTTAATTAATTAATTAATTTATTTTTTTTTAATTTAATTATTAATATATATTTTTTTTATTTATTTATTTATTTCTTCATTTATTTATTTATAGTGGCACTTGCAAATATAGATGGAACAGAACTCACATACACCCATTGTGTTGCTGGGAACCACTGTAAGCCAGAAACTGCTCAGGTGACACTACTCGCGGAACCTTTGAAGCGCTATGATGCAAAGCGCCAGATCCTTGCCTCATTCTTCAGTCTGCCAATGGCTGCCAATGTGGATTTGATGCCCAACATTGTACTGCTGCAAGGCTTTGAAATGTGTTGTTCATTCGCATTCTTCCCTGAATTCTGCCTTTATGTAGGCACTCTCATGTCCTGTTCTTTGACTTGAGGAAGGGGTTGCCGGAGAGAAGACTTCGAGCTTATTGCAACCTTTGTGCCTGCGGCTCAGTCACGGCATGCCTGGCTTGCATAGCCAAAAACGAAGGCGGTCTTTGGAGCTGAACGTTGTTTTCAACCAGGACATCTTTTTCCATGGGTGGTTGCCAGATCTGCCCTATGCTGGCAATATTTCCTTGAAGGTAAGCCTGTTGGAAGGGCCACATTTCACCATGTCGTTTCTGCCTACCTATATACATCCTGCAGATTGCTAATCTTTAGCCTGAGCTCAATTTCGTTTCTCTTCAATTTCAAATTTCTGTTCTGCTTCCTCCTGGTTTTTAACATTCAGCTACACACATGGCTAACATGCAGCTCAAGCTGGTCCAACTTCTAAGATATGATGCCCAGCATGTTACTCAAGATTGGTTGCTAATGGTTGCTAAGTTGCAACTCCTAGCTGGCCACTTCCCAAACTTTGCCTAGTCAACATTTTACCCTGCTAAGGTTCATTTTGGTAGCCTTCACGATGGAAAGAACGGAAGCAAGGCCAGACCATTTACCTCAATAGGTAGCAGTAGTTTGCTGCTCTGATTTTTACATGTTGTTTAGTTTCGGGCAAACCTAGTGGACGCCCTAGCAAAGGCAAACAGTACGGTCAAGTGAGGTTACATGTCATACATGGTCCAGCCCAAATCTTGTTTCGCTCAATCAGAAAAAACATGTTCACATGATGTAGGCATACTAGGCAAAAAGAACATGCTGCACCATTCTAGATGCAAACCAGTTGCACACGCTTGAACAAGCACACAGCAGAAAGGGTTCGCCGAAGTTTTCCGTAGTGGGTATCTCCGTCGAACTCTCGGGGTCAAGGTCCTGATATGTCTTGATGCTGTGTGTCCATTGGTCGATTTCATCTGGTTTCATTATTTAATGGGCGATTGCGTCCCCTGTCACAGAGCCTGGAATGCAAGGAGAGAGTCGGTATATACTACGCAGGGCAAGTACTTTGCTTGTGGTGTGCTGTAGATATGAAAACGTCAATTCACTGTGTGCTAGGCGCGTGTATTGGCAAACATGGAAGCTTGTGCTCCTAAGCTCTATGCCATCGCAACGGATGTGGTTGATCATGAGGAAAAGGCCATGCACTGCAATCAGTGATGATGCGAAAGTGGTGTTTAATCGCAAAAGCTGTGGAAAGATAGACAGTTGCATCAGGCTCTCGTTCTTGTTGCTCGCAATTCTGGGCTTCTTGCCTTCTTGGAGCATTTGAAGGTTTTTTGGCTGAACCGGGCTGAACCGGGCTGAACCGGGCTGAACCGGGCTGAACCGGGCTATCCTATTATATCAGATTCTATCATTTTCATTCATTTTCTGTCCGTTTGTTATGTCATGTTTTTCCGCGCGGCGGGTGATAATACGGAGCCACAGAGCGCGCGTTTGAACTGAGGAGAGGGCAGCCACAGCGGAAAAGCCCTTCCACGTCGCAACCATTGATGAGTTGGCTGAGTTCCTTGGTTCAAACTTTAAAACAGGATCACAAGGGATCACAAAAACTTTGAAAGCTCATTCTGAAGCCTGCACAAGGTTCAACTCACCTGGAAATCTGCGAGGTGAACTGTTTCGCTCCGGCCTGAATTTAAAGGGCACCACATGGCACTACATTTCATTGCCGTTTGTAGTTTCAAAGTAGACCAGCAACCGAACATCTTGCATTTCCACTCTGTTGAGGTGTGTTGGTGGCGGACGCAGCTCAATGCTCTGAAGGAGTGAGCTTCTTTGCGGTTCGTCGGTTGCACCTTGCTGATGTGCCAGTCTTCTCCCTAGTTTCAGAGGAGGGGTTGGTTGGGCAATGATGTTCGGCTGTCACGAAAGCCTGGTTGCCCAAGGTAACTCCCAGTGCTTTGGTGCAGTCTGTTGGCCGGGCAATCCGTCCCTTGTCTTTGCTCATGGCAGCGACGGGAAGATAACCAGCCCAGGTTGACTTGAAAGTTGGCATATGAATGGGAAAGGATATGAAAGGAAGGTTCAAATGAACACCTTGGATCTAACATGATCTAACAAAGATAGTGAGTTCAGCCGCATGCGTTTCCTACCGTACTGTAGCATTGCACGTTGGTGATTCTTCGCGACCAAGTCGTGCTGACAATTGATTGGTTCCGCCCATTGACCGACAGTCGCTTTGAATGGAAATCATGAGGTAGAGCAGTTGAACACACTGACTGTAAAAAGGTAGCTTCAAGTTGTGCACTGCACAGTTTCTAAGGAGGCACGCCATGCCAAGCACCTCCGGTATAGTTGGGAGTTTGGCGAGAAATAGTTACTTTGAGGGAATGATAATGGTCATAGAGTCATAATGGTCTCAAGTCTGCGACCTTGTTACAAATCCATATTAGTCTCCAAAAAGGCTTCTACCGATGTCTCTCCCAAGCTATCAAGAACACATTTCTTTTGGAAGATATGCGCAACTATCCGCCGTGGAGAATCGGTCCCTCGAGGTATGTATGGCCACAAGGGCTTGCTGGAGCATGAGCAAACAGTCACAACAACGATGTGGGTGGCAGTTCTGCCTCGTTGGATGCGCTCTCCCCTTTCAGCTTGGGCATTTCGTGCACAAAAACGTCGTGAACCAGAGGACTGGGCCACTGGGCGACTGGGCGAGTTGGCGAGTGGGGTCAGCAAGGTACCCAACTTCTGTTGTCTCTGGGACGTCGGGTTCTCAGGAGATGGAGCTTGGTGCCAGGCGTTTGCTCCGATCAGTCATGGCTGCTGGCCTGAAGGATCTTCCAGCACTGAAAGCTCGTACCCTGGCAGAGATCCTGGCAGCACTTTGCTGGTGCTGAGCTGGTGCTGCTGTTGCTGCTGGTTGTGGCAGGTGTCAGTGCAAGAATAGCCACAAGTGACCATTCCTTGCCTTCTTCAGCTTTGGGTTTTCATGCGGTGTTTTGTGTATCAGCGCCTCCACTTTGTAGGTAGGCGGCTTTTGCCCACTTTCTCGGCACTGAGGCATCGATAGCTGCGGTGGAGGAGTGGCAGATTCTACTGGGCGGAAAGCTCCTCTGACTCCTTTTGCCATTGCAGCATTCCTGGAGCAAATCGGGTGTCCTGGCTGAAGGTGTGTATGAGAGAATTAAATGATAGATGGTGAGGGGTTGCGACCCAAAGACAGAGGCTTTCCAGAAGCCAAGGATGTGGGAGGAGGCAAAAGTGGCCAGACAACGTGTAGGCAGCCGTCCACAGGCACAGGAGTGAATCACAGTGATGAACTCGGCATGAGTAACGATTGAAACAGCTGCCATGCTGCATCCAGGGGCGCCAGAAGCAGAATCCATCCAGAGGAGGGATCGGAAACTCCATGAAAAAGAAGGCACTAAATCTGTGAGTGGAAATTCGGCATTTCGTGTATATATATATAGTATGACTGAGATAATCTGAGATCTGAATTGAAGGTGACTCCTTCGAAGCTGTTTGCCCCAAAACTTGAGATGAAGAAGGAAGAGACGAAGGCTGAGTTCACTGCCCTGACATTGCACATGTTTGATTGGACCTCAAGTGCGAAGCACGTTGAAGCCAGAACCGGATCACCACGAGGTCAAGGCAGAAGCGAAGGTCAAGAAGGAGTTGCCACCGCAAAAGATCAAGGTCTTCAAGACACTTGGAGGAAATTGCAACGCTCTTACATCTTTGAATCTTTGAAGCAATCCTCTCAAAGGGGCCCAGTTCATCCTTTTATGATTGATGAATGGATCATTTGCGCATCTAAGGATTCCTGGTTCGAGCTCAAGAGCCCGACAAGTTGCAACCCCTCAGGTCATTCTGGCTGGAGTGTCTCGCGATGGTACTGGATGCTCCACAATGCCACATTCGTGTGACCCTCAGGCTGCAGGTTCCAGTGTTGAAAACCGACCATTGGCTGCGCTCCTGGATGAATGCAAGAAGGCCAGTGGCGCAGAGGGAGGCCTGGCTTGCAATGCGTCCGTACGCAATCACAATTAGGTAGTCAGAGTTGTGCACGCAAACATGAGACCCTCGCAGCCCTCCAATCTGAGCCAAGGACAACCCAAAGATGAAGCACAACCGCAGCATGATGATTTTGCTACTGCCTGAGATTATCACTCCGCATCACTCCGCAAATTGCTGCAGAATATGGCATAGTATGGCAACGTGATGGCACCATGGTAAACTCCCAGCGCTTTGCTGTGTCCAGTGATGTCCAGTGTCGGCCAAGGTGTGGGAGAGGGATCCCCTCATCCGAGCCTTGCAGTGCTTGTACTGTGCGGAATCTGCTACTGATGCAGAGAAGCGGTTGCATCTCAGCCCTTGGTCTGCAGATGAAGAGGACGGAAGCTGCTTGAGTGAAGCAGGAGTACCGTATTGCTTGAACAATCTCGGAACAGCCCAGAAATGCTCAGATTGCTCATTGCAACCCCGCACTGCCTGTTTTTATGCGAACACCCACGTAGCCTCAAAAATGGGCCATGGATGGCCATGGGACAAAACAATAGTTATGACATGTTATGAATTCAACTGGTTTGGGGCTGCTGCAGGCCTTGAAGAACATGTCCCATTCATCACGCGAGTTTGTACCTGCCAAGATCCAAGTCAGTCAAGTCAGAGAGAGATGACTCTATTTGCTGCCTCTTGTTTACATATTGTTGTTGCACAGTCTTTATGCATGTATACATACTTTTCACCTTATAGATTGTGTTGCATTGGCTCAAGAAACACGCTGTGCGGATTTGTGGCGTATCCCGGTTTTTAGCTGTTAACTACAGGTTATCAGCCGTATCGCCAAAGGTGATCGCTGGTTTCCTTGTTTCGCACTTTTCGTTCTTTCTCCTCTAGGTTTTCGCCATGTCAAATCCCCCTGCGTTGCCTGCCCCGGGCGGGAA
>Ga0126342_10008467_pt1 | contig 18441 bp, 18 predicted proteins | sample Cyp1metagenome_FD_92528 | JGI IMG/M metagenome (GOLD analysis project Ga0126342, IMG submission 92528) | Coral microbial communities from Lord Howe Island, Old Settlement Bay, Australia - Cyphastrea 1 metagenome | ecosystem: Host-associated > Invertebrates > Cnidaria > Coral ...
TAGGTAGCTAGATAGATAGATCGTTAGGTAGGTAGGTAGGTAGGTAGGTAGGTAAATAATCAGAGAAAGAGAAAGAAAGAAAGAAAGAAAGAAAGATAGACAGACAGACAGAAAGAAAGAAAGAGAGAGAGAGAGAGAGAAAGAGAGGAGACCTGTCGCTCCATCAGTGGCTTCGCTCTGTCATTCCCTGATTCTCAACAACCAACCTTTCCTATAGGTTTCCTATTTTTGAAACTTCCGCCACCGCCTTGTGCGGTACTACTGGTAAGTACCTATCTACCTACCCACCTACCTACCTACCTACCTACATACAGACACACACACATATTTATATATATATATAGATACATACGTGCAGGCATGCATACATACATACATACGGTGACCGGCCGGGTGAAGCTGTTTCCGGTGCTATATGCATGTATTGTTTTATCTCTGTATGTTCTTCAGGGTGTTTCGTGCTGGCAATGACAGCCAACAGGCGGGCCACATCTCAGGACCGGCCGCGCGCAGCAACCGGACACAGACCAGAACACCTACCACATCGCAGGACATTTGCGCGATGCTATCCTACTGGCTCTATGCATATACCGCCTCCGGCAAAGTCCGTGTCGCCTGCGTGACTGGCCTGGCCCATAGGCATGCAAGCTTTGAAGTCATGCTCAGAGGCCAAGCTTAATAAGATTGTGCTTACCCAGGAAAGATTGCTGTAGTTTGCTGTTCAAATTTGTGCGAAGAGCGGCAAAATGGATTGGCATCGGATGCACTTGCAGAGTAAGGGGAGTGTGTTGTTTGCTGTCAGTGTAGACATCATTGAGCGCTATGTGTTCTGCTGCTGTGCTGTGTGATTGGTTAAGTACATGTGTCCATGTTGAACGATGCAGGGAGTGTATGAAAAGCTCTGCGAAAGTTTCCTTCGGCACCTGAAAAGTGCAGCATGTAATTTTTGTAATCTTTTTCGGCGCTGCTATTGTTAGGTTGCATATATCATATGTGTTGCGCTGTGTTGGCAAGCCACTAATTAACCGTGAAGTGAAAATTCCCAGCTTGCCCACTAAAGCTGAATGCTCAACATCAATTGAATTGAAGCGAATACTGGCTGCGCAAATGAGTAGACCATAGCAAACGCAAAGGCTTATGTTCAAGCATTCCTTTCCGCTGCCCTGTTCAAACCGATACTTGCATATTTACATACCTAAATGCTTGCATACATACGTACACACATACCAAATTTTGGCTGCCAATTCGAAGTATCCTGCATGGATACCTTGGCCCTTATGCCCTTGCAACATCAACTGATGCAAACCTGAGGACCTGTAGTGAGTTTGAATCCTGAAAATTCTAACAATTGAAGTTGCTAAACACGATTCCAGCAAAAGATTCATGCTAGTAGAAAGTTGTCAGCTCGCTAAATGCTCTTGTAGATCGTATTGGTTAATTCGTGGCTGGAAATGCGAGAATATATTTGGGTTTCGGCCGTCAGAACCAACTTGCCAAAACCATCCCCCCAACCAAGAAAGACTTTGCCAGATGGTGCTAATTATATATCTGGGCCAAGGTCTGTGTTGATTGCCCTAACCCTCTGGCAATTTGAATTTGGAAATCAACATTTTGAATAGGTAAATCAATGTAAATCATCGAACAATATGGGCCATCTCTACCATAGCAACCTGTTAAATTACCAAAGGGTAGCTCCCCAAGTACCACGTTCAGTTGGCTATATCCAGCATACCCCACATGTGTTAAAATATCGGGAAGTGATTGAACAAATTATTTGATTCCCCTTGAATCCCGGAATCCCCGTGAAAATCCAAAAGTCACGCCATCTGTGATGATAAATGTTTAGTAAAAATACCATTTCAATCCATTTCAGCATGAATTTTTGGTTGAACCATGTTGAACCCATTATAACCGATTGATTTGGATGTCCTATAGGCCACGTTCTTTCGCCGCGTCCTCCTTTCACGCGCTCGCGCTGTGCCCGAGGATCTTGCGAGAACCTGCGCGACGGCGTGCCAAAGGGCTCAAAGAGCTGGTACGCAGGGAGAAATGGGGGTAGAAAAGGTGGTTTGATGGTAGCGACTAGATCTTTAATAGGAGTTCATGGGGATATAGTACGGTATCAAAATACTGAGTGCTACCTCCGGCGTCAAACATTGCTATTCCTGGGAAATCCTGGAACTAAATGGGGGGTTATGGCTGGGAAAACCATGTGGGCATGATATAGTTCCAGTGCCATGTTTGATTACCGGGTGGTTCCACACACCGAATTTTGTGTGGTTCAATGTTTTAATTATGTCAAATATGCGGATAATGACATGTGGGTTTGTTTGAACATGGAGTCATGATGAGTAATGGTTGCTAATATTTGAGCTAGATTTTAATCAGGAACTGATTGATTTTGAAACGACAATATTAGTTCCTTAACGTAAGGCTCGATATTCCATATTAGGGGAAGGCTTGAAAACCCAATTTTGGCAATGATTGAAGTGCATTTTAATCTGATCGATTCTGCAATCAAAAAAAATAATATTAGGGCACTTCTCCCCCGTCCCCCGAATATACATACAGCAATAATAACAAAAACTACCCCTAGTTTTATTGTTTGGGCAAGGGTGCGTTTAGTATTCGGGTCAAGGGAGTAGATTGTTTCTTTCCAACCAAGATTTGCTTTATTTTGTTCTGAGCTTCTGCATGACCGCCGTGGCTTATGCAGTCAAGGCAGGAGTCGTGATGGACACAAGCAGGCTAACACCGTCGCAGCGAGCAACTAGACTGGGCTTGGCCAACACTTTGGTGTGTGCCTACGTTGCCTTTACGGTCACTCTCGTACTGACGTACGGACGTGAGGTTGCCGCCGACGGAACACTGGCGCTTTCGGCGGTACTGTCCGTTGTCGTGGCCGGGACTACAACCCGTCCCCCACACAGCAACAGCACCACCGGCCAGTGGTTCAGCCACGAATATGGCAAGTACGTGGCGGCGAACCTGGTGGTGGTACTCATCCAGGTTATAAATCTCACAGTGTCAAGCTGTTTACAGCGGGAGGAGACACTGCACCAGGCGACTGTCCTTCTCATCCTGAATTTCAGCCTGGGCTGTTCTGCCAAACTTAGATTTCGATTTTTCCCCTAAGATTAAAGTTAAAATCATTTTTTGGGAACTCACATTTTCGATTGCAAAATTGCTCAAATTCCTTTTCAAAATCTGATAAGAACATCTTGCCAAAAATTAGATTTCGATGCTGTCCCGTATTAATTTTGAATTCAAAACTTGAATTAAAAAAAATAACAAGTCGATTTCAAAAGACGGACCCTCAAAAAAACACTCCGGGGTGAACTAGTTTTTAGTATTATGGGGTATAGAACCTGCAAATTGGACCTTGTTTTTTTAGATTGTTTTCGAAAGAGGTCAAGTAAAACTCAAATTGACCATTCTGGAATTTTCCAAGACATTTGATTCGTTTTTTCTTATTCAGGGAAGGTTTAGAAATAGGGAGGGGATGACCGAAATTCCCCTAAGCAGTGTGTCCACACTGAGGGGTTCTTACAGTAGCGGCACGGCATTTTTCCTGTAAATTCTCTCGTTACATGGCTCTTGTTGCCTTTTAAGTGGCTTAACTATGGTTTATGGTAGATATAACTCCATAGTCATACCCAATGGGGTTTATAAACCAACCTATAACTGGGGGGCACCATCCTGTACTGATTGACTGACTTCTTTCGCAGTGGGTTGTCCGAGTACGGAGACGGAATCACGTGGTTGGAACGGTTGGCTGACACTGAGTTCATCTGAAAGGTGTCCGTGTTTTAAGGGATTTGTCCGGTATTGCATAGCTGGCCCAGTGCACCAATCAAACTGTTGAATAATGACTAATATTGACTAATACAAAGGATAATTGGACATCATTGCTATATTTAATTTCTGCAGTTGTAGTAATTTGCAAGGTGTCTCCACTAAGAACATAAGTTGGCTTAGTTTCAGCCCAGTAGCTAGTTCGTTATATCCCTTTAAAATCCAACAGTGATACCCCAACTTAGCCAATATAAATCGGTTATATCAACTAAATTGCTTTTTTGTTGGTTGAACTACGTTGACCGCAATTAGTTTTTATTAATATTAGTTATGCACCCACTAATCTATCTAAATGGGCCCCTCCTTGCCCTCGTTTTTTTTTCAGGTTCGCATTGCCGAGGAAGAGCCTCATCGGCTGCAGGTGCAAAGAAGTTGCTATACCAAGGCCGTTGGGAAATCCGTTGGGAATATGCCCCTCATTGTTGGAACATGGGTTCTGAAGCTGACAGGAATCAATAAAATAATGCTGTCCAAAACCAATTTTTTGAGGTTCTGTGTTAGGGTGTGCAGTGAGATTTTTTAGAGGCCCCAACTCCAGAGAACCCCCAACTCATCGCAGTGAATCCCACTTTGCCTTATTCAAGCGAGATCCGTTGGCGTGCATCGAAGCAACCAAAGTAAGAATTTAAGCAAAAACAATGTTACTTGCGTATCTCTCCTTATCATCATCTTGCTCTTGGAACAACCATTGAGATCAAATATGTCGGTGGTGGAGTGCAATCAGACGATGGTGGGTTTCAATTCTTCCCCGACACAAATACCTTACTTGTTCCCTCTATGAGAGTTCCCCGAGCAGTGCTTATGGACTCTACACCTATACAGTACAGTTTCTCCGTGCAAGGTAAACCTGATCAATTCCGATGTGACATGGAGCTCATATCAAGTAGGAGACACAAGGATCATTGCTGGGTCCTACCCATGCACATCAGGATGTGGCAGCTCTCTGACCAGTGTGTGTTTAACATCCGGTCTACCTCCTATTTATAGCCGTGTCAGTAGGGAAAAACTTGGTTTGCCAATGGTTTATTATAGGATATTAGGGGGGCCCCATGGGTACCCAATTTTTTGGACAAAAGGACGTAACCAATATAGGACGCTGAATTGGTTGGTGCATTCTCAGGACTTTGCATTCCACCAATGTGTTCCGGAGTCCGACAGTAAGGAAATAACCAATGCTCGAGGGGATCATATCCCATTCAGGTGTTTAAAAGCATGGCACAGACCATGGCGTCCCTGTGGTAATCATACATGGCAACTTTTGTATGGATGTGCGAAGATTTGAGACCCAGTTGCCCGAGTTCCAACAGAGCTGGCCTAACACCAGTGTTTCTTATTTGTCATCATTTTTATAGCTGGCATTGTTACTCATATTCACAATATGTTAGGTTACTGGTGTTGAATTGAAAACATATGAAAATTAGTAACAGTGACTGTATGAATGTTAGTAATATTACATGAATATTCATATGTTTACATGTTGTTGAGGTTCGCTGAACTCCAACTGGGCTTCTCTGTGTCAAAAGCTCATAGGCCCATATAGGCAAACAATGGAGATTTCACAGCAGGGGAATCTGATATCTGTCAGGTCCAGGTCGTTTCCAGAAGCAGGGTGGAGTTCAACCTGACAATGGGGGCAACATGTTCATACTTGTTGGCCCACCCACGGACTTGTAAGTGGGTTAAAGCTAACAATATATATATATATATATATATATATTGGTTAGATAGTAATTGTAAGTCCACCCTTAAAAAATCTATAGTAGGTGGGTTACAAGTCCAGTTTTATGTGTATATAATTTGGGTGAACTGACTAACCAACATACGATTCCTGGGGTGAACCCCGAAGTATTGCTTGTAGTAACATCTATCCAACAAGTGTATCAAAAAAACACCAAATAAGAACTAGCTTCATTCATTAGTGTGATAGATTATGTAGTCCTCACTAGCTGTGGCTTCGGAAAACAATAGATGAAACTAACCTATGTTAAAACTTTTCATCCAATAATCATGTTCAAGAATCATGTTCTATCTATATCAATGGATGTTCATTTTTTATGAGATATTTTAAATAATCACATCTAGTGAATCTAGTTGTTATCACCAAGATATATTATATAATATCAAATCAGAAAATTAGTCACCTCGGCCCATGCCCTTCACGCAGGTGATCCGAGCCTTTGGTCAGGGCAAGAGAGCCTTGGCCCAGCTTGGGTTCGAGGGGGGGCCACCACCCCCCTTTCAGACGTCAATGAGAAGAATTGGGGTCTGGGTCACCACCTCCCGATGTTTCATGGTGTTAAGCTTTGTGCTGAGACTTGGCACAAGACATTTGACCACGCGAACGGGCTGGCCACAACCCCGAAGGAGGCGCGACCACTGTCCTAATAATATTACTACTCCTAGTCCTACTCCTACTCCTGCTGCTGCTACTACTACTATTACTATTATTACTACTATTACTACTATTACTAATATTACTACGATTACTACTATTACTACTATTACTACTATTACTACTATTACTACTATTACTACTATTTCTACTATTTCTATTTCTATTACTACTACTAGTACGAAGACTACTACGACTACGACGACGACGACGACGACGACGACTACTACTACTACTACTACTATACTACTACTACTACTACTACTACTACTACTACTACTACTACTACTACTACTACTACTACTACTACTACTACTACACTTATTAATATTACTACTTCTACTAGTACTAGTACTAGTACTAGTACTAGTACTACTACCAATCATGTAGTAGTGTTTGATAGTTTTTTTTATTGTTTCTTTTTTAATTTTTATACGTTAACTATAAAATACTACATATGAATAATCATAAAGTATTGAAAGAACTTAAGTTATGCACCCCAGAAAACACAAACCCCTGCCTTCCCTAGCCCCATTCATGTAATTTCAATATCAGGAAAGACCCATATAAAAGGTTCATGCAGAAACCTTTACATGAGAGGTCATTTGGTGGAAACTGTTGCCCAAACCATGGAAAGCGATATGGTGAACTACTTAAAGCGATAACGTGATTTGATAGTGAAGTTGAGAGGTGTTGTTGTTTTTGGCAGCCATTTGGGACTGTATAGTAACATATAGTAACCTCATATGCATTGTTTTTTTTATTTGTCGGATGCGAATCCAGGGGCTCCCAAAAGGCCTAGAGGTGCTCGCAAAAGGCCTAGAGAACGCGCGTCTGACCACAGAACTTGCTGCCAAAACCTGTCACGACACAGGCTCTGGAAAGCAGAGACCGTGCTTGAGCCACAATCTGTCACATGTTTCCTGATTTTACCAGATGAATTTATTGATAACCGAATCGATCACGTAGCGATAACCAAAAATTGCCAAAACGGGCCCCGGGCAGCCAGAGACCCAATCCATTCCTGGAGTGGCGCACTTCAATTTTGCGTCAATGTCTTGAAACATCTACTTGGGGTGGTCCAGCCTGGCCTTGAAACCTACCATTGAATATAGCAGTGATCTAAAAATCCAAACAGACGAACAGAATCTGCAAAAGCAGAAGGCGCGCAACAGTGCAAAAACCAAGCTGTTCTGAGGGAATTTCCTTCCGCACTTTGAAGACAAACAGTGGACAGCAGACTGCTGAGCATGAAGTGCCCCTATTGTTGATTCTGTGGAGAAAAATGGAAATGGATCTCCAAATCAACAGCCATTGTTTGACATGCCCCAAAACCATATAATTCGATATAGCCAACGATCTAAATCGATAACTTTTGTTCATGACCGCCTTTGTCATTTGTGACCCTTAGTTTTGGTCCCCACTCATATGGTACAGTGTACAATTGCCAGCGCCATGGCACAAACAAATGGTTTGGGGACTAAGGAAAAATGTGGCGCGAGGCCCTTTGGTTCCTCACGACGCTCGGATGGCAGACAGGGCATCGAATCTGTTAGAGGCGAGTGAATCAGTTGCAATTGTTTCCATGGATTCATGGGGCGGATTTTCATTTCCCATAAAAGATGTGTTTGTACATACACACCATGTTTTGACCATGGCCTATACATATATGCATGTGTATATATATATTTACAGAAATATATGTTTTCTTTCGGTTTGATTATGACTATATATATATATAGATAAATATGCAGATGCAAAAATTGTAGTCTGAAACCTTCGCCGAAACATTTGATGTTGTGGGCCACAGGCCCCAAGACAAGGGTCATTTGGATGTAAAGATACTCTGAAGGTTCCAAAAGTATACAAAGTACATGTTCATATATGTACATTTTTATATACATACATCATGCACACATATGCATATATATATATATATATATATATATATATAGATAGTAGATAGATATAGACAGATCTACATAAGTATTTATGTAGCAGAATGTATCTACTCACAAACATATACCCATCATTTTTGGCAGCTGAAAGAAGCAAACATAGGCCCTGCAATCAGGAACCCCAAGGAATGCTGCATGGTATGTCCGAGTAGCCGCAGCCATGGGCTTCAAACTGGACTTTGCCCCTACTGAATCATAGAACTGGGGATATCATCCGCTAGGCATCAAATTGTTGGTTGTATGCAATGTTTTTCCCGTGATACATCCCCATATTATATATATATATATATATATATATATATATACAAATATGTATATATATATATATATATATGTATTTATTTATTGATTGATTTATTCCCAGGTATGTATTTATATGTATTTATATGTATTTATTATATATATATATATATATATATATATATGTATATGTATTTATTTATTGGTTGCATTGCATCACTATTCCCAGGGTTTTCGCCACCAACAGTTCTAAGGCCGTTTTTTATTTCAGTAGAATCTAAGCCGTGGATGCGTAGCAACCCCCAAGAAGATGAAAAAAAAATCAATTCATCATGAATCATGATGTTAATAGGGTTTGACATCATTTTACAAACTATTTTTGCATTAGTTAATTAAATTATGATTTTACATTGTCTTGCAAATACAATTATTCTAGTTCAATATAATTTTACATCAGTTTATGTTCAGCCATCATCATCATTGTGCTGGTTATTTTACCAAACGTTGTATTTGGAGGTTCCTAAGTCACCAAATCTTATGTTGCGCATTGGCTATCACTCTTTTCCGCTACTCCCCATGATACCAGGATCCAATTTCATGGCACGAGCACGACTCACCTTGGTCGAAGCTTTCCATGGGATCAAACCGACAATATGGATGATTTATATCATGGGTAGGACCGTAGGACGATTTTTCATAGGGATATCATGAAAAATGAGATGGTTACCTTTTTTCCAGGATACCCAGTATATACCCCGATTTTCTACGGATGTCATAGGATGGTTTGATGTAAGTTGGATGATTCAGTGATGAACGGCTACGAACCACCCGGCCAATCGGGTGGCCCCAATCAATGCCGGGGGGTGGTTTTGTTTTCCAGCTGATTGATGGTTCGCCCAACTTGGCAAGTGGTTACCGTAGATGATTGTTATAGTAGTAGGGCCAGTAGGGGGATCAGGATTATCATATTCTTCTGATTTTTGAAATATAGTCACCTATATACCCAGAAAGTGCGAGGTGGGTAGGCCAAAGGCCACCTAGCATTGAGGGGGTCAAAGCGACTGACTAGTGGGTTAAAGCGCTGGGCATGTCATGCACATTGAAAGGTCTCATAATTTGCGAAGACCCACTACCTACCACAGCCGCTCTTTTTCGAACTTATTCGAGCCACTTCTGCATTGACAAACTTGTGGGTTCCACCAGAAACTGGTTGTTGGCGTCGTTTTAGTTTCACCAGTTCAGTTCCACCAGTTCTACCATAACACCGAGTGACAATGGTTCCAAACAACTTTCATAAGTTTTCATGGGCCTAAACTACCAAGCAGACAAGCATTTTAAACCCATACCAGTACTAGGGCACCATGGATGAATCCCTCGCACACTTGGCCGAAGGGAACATCTGCAGGAACATGTTTTTTTTTGTTTTTTTCTCATGGTGAAAATTGTAAAACCCATGGTTTCCTATATATATATGGTTAATGATGGTTAATATATATATATATTAGATAGATACCATTGACTCCTCAGGAAATGCCGAGACTTTCTCATCAATGATGACGTGCTCATGTGCACCGGATCGGGGCTGGCGTCCTTGAGGACCATGGTTTCTATCCACTGATGTTGTTTTTTTTAATGTTTGTTGATGGTGAAACATGAAAGATTCTTCAGTCTTATGGTTTTTTGCATCTTTAAAAAACATTGTGGTTCTCTTCTGTTTTCTGGTTTCTACTTTTTCATTCCAATCAAGTTTCATGAATCCGAAAGAAAAATAATACTACAGGGAGGATTTGTGAAACTTTGCACAATTGAATCAACAAATGCTATGGCTGCTGTTTAGTTAATGTTCCCGTTTTATTGCTTTATGCGTATATGTCATGTGGTCAAACATATTTTTTTTAGTTTTGTTTCATGTCTCATAGTGCCATTGCCCTCTTGTGTATATACAAATACATATCATTCACCCCTGTTTGGTTGGTTATATACGCTGTGTTCGATGGTTCTATACGCAGTTTTCGATGGTACTATGTACAAGGAATTTTTCTAGAATTGGTCCAGTAGAAAAAAATAGAAGCCATGGTTGGTTTGCTTGCAAATACGTCCTCAGACCAGTCCAATCTGAACCTAAAATTGGTTGGTTACCCACTGGTAAACTAACATAACTATGGAACATCACATTTTTTAATGGGAAAATCAACTATAAATGGCAATGTTTAATAGCTATGGTAGTTTACCAGAGGGTAAATTGAAATGAAACCCCAAAAACCTCATACAGTCCTATGAACATCACATGGACCTTCCATTTTCCATTTGATGATTTTTGTCGGTGCCATGACCCTTCCTGTGGCCAAAAAATGTTGGATCCCCATCTTCAAACTGGCTATCCACGGTATCCATATGAGTCAACGAAACAAGTTGGGGGTTCTATAAATAGGGCTACCCCGGTACAATTTTGGATGGTTTTCATGGAAAACCCATCCATAAATTGATGATTTGGGTACCCCCATGACTTAGGAAACCAGCTCCAAGGTAGCCCTTGTCTCCTCACCGCTGCTTCCAGGTACAACACGGTGTTGCAGGTCCTGGCTACAGGCGCGGCGCAACCAATGCGTACTGGTACCCTCCGGTGTCATCATGGCTGTGGCTAGCTGGGAAAATCACCATGATAAATGAAAGTTTTAGGCTGGGAAAATAAACTACGAACGAAACAAAATGGTTAGATTTTCCAGCGTGATGATGAACCGTTGGATTTTTGCTGTATTTTCTGAATGGATTTGGGCATGGCTCAAAATTGAGGTACCCTCTGGTTATTTAACATAGCCATGGTATAGATGGCCCATTTATAGATGGTTTACCTATTAAAAATGGTGATTTTCCATGGCTGTGTTAAATAACCAGATTGTACTGAATCAAACATGTTTGGTTAATACCAAGATTATCACCGTTTCAGATGCGGCACTGGAAAGGACAAAAGTGGCTATTGATGTCCATTACTCTTGGGTAATTGAACCGTTTGCCATGGTATAGATGGCCCGCGAATAGATACTGTAAATTACCTGTGCATGATGGTGATTCTCCATACTGTTAAACTACCAGATGGTAATTCGTAATAGGTTGTAATGTATTACTGGTTGGTGGTTTGGAACATTTTTTATTTTTCCATTCAGTTGGGAATTTCATAATCCCAACTGACTTTCATAGTCTTTCATATGTTTCAGAGGGGTGGCTCAACCACCAACCAGATGATCAAGATGATGCACAGAAATTCAGATTGTACATTGCCATGTGTGACAAGAAAATGGTGAGTGCTTGGGGTATCTCCTGGTCCTATCCGGTCCCAATCTATCCTGGAAGGACGGCCATTGTTGCTTTTTAGGTATAGGATGGCATAGTCGAAAATGCGGTACTGTTACTGTAAAATCGGATGTTGATACGAAATGCAAAACCAACATTCATGACTCCAAACACCCAAACATTTCTATATAATTTCCAGCCATGCCAGATTTTACTTGCTACATGATTGCTGGTATGTTCCGCTTGCTGCATCTGAGTAGACCATCCGTTTTCAAATTGGCCCTCCATTTCTTTTGGTAGTTTCACATCAATGTCACCTGTTTTTTTGTATGTCTTTTGTTGTGCACCATAATCACTACAGTTATGGTACTTATAACCCCATGTATAGAATGTATATATAATCCCATTCATATCCAATGATAACTAATAAATGGCCATAACTGCATAACCTGTTGCCAGGTAGCCACTGGTTCCCAGCAATTACGCTGTTGAACAACATGTTGGTTTATGGTCCTTTCCCGGAACCTTGGCTGACTTAAAAGTTTCGGACAGTTCTCAGTGATTGTTGGTTCCAAAAGTTCCTTTGCAATTCGGGGGATACCTTTGATATGAATCTGGGTAAATTATAACGACCTCACTGTTCTCCCTCACAGGAAATCATGGTTAGTAAGGGAAATCATCCCCAAATGGCCGAACCTTTCAGGTTAGTGAAATATTATAATTTGCCCAGAATGGATGTGTGAAACGAGAGAGTCTGTCTATGCTTGAAATGAATTGAAATCTTTGCATCTGGAATCTGTGCATTACAATGTGAATTTTGCATGTCTATACGAAAACGCTTGTATAGGTGCAGAAGTAGATCAATAGGATTAGGTCATGAATGGGTCTACGCCGACGCTCATTTACGTACGTTTATGGTTCTGTGTGCAGGGTTCCTTGTACGGTCATTACAGTTGGACTGGGTTTTTCACATCCGCCCCCTTTGGAAAATTTGCCCAGTGAATGATACCATTTTCGTTCCTTTAGTTTACATCCATATTTGGTTAATGTCCACCTCTGATTTATAAACGTGGGCCCCCCCCCTCTCTTTTACCCTAAATAGACTTAAAGCCACCATCAAACTTGTTTGTATGTAAAGGTTTTCAATTACCACAATTGAAAACGAATACATAAAATCCAATTTCAAAAAAAAGGAATCCAACAATTGTTTTAGTATTGATCTAGTACTCATGTCATGGATTTAGTATTGATTTAGTATTCATGTCATGGATTTAGTATTGATTTAGTATTCATGTCATGGATGTAGTATTGATCTGGTATTCATGTCATGGATTTAGTATTGATCTAGCATTCATGTCATGGATTTAGTATTGATTTAGTACTCATTTCATGGATTTAGTATTGATGTAGTATTCATTTCATGGATTTAGTATTCATTTCATGGATTTAGTATTGATTTAGTATTGATTTAGTATTCATTTCTTGATCAGCGGGAGGGGGAATCTCAGTAGCTTTATTCAGGGTCAAACTCTAATTAGTGCTAAGGCACCTCATGGGGGGTACCCTTGATGAGTTGATTTGGAGATGATTTTGGATAAGTTTAAGTAAAGGTTTTGAATAGAAAGAGCATCCATCATTTTTGACAAGTTCCAGCTATCATGTTTGAATAAAGGTTTTGGTCAGCCCCATCTGGGCAAATCTGGGTTTAGGGCCAAAAAAATAGCTTTATTTAGGGGTAGTTTATTATTTAGTTGGGGAGTTTGGTTAGCTTTATTCAGGGTGGGTTTATAAATCGTAGGTCAACATAAGTTTGGTCAAAACTTGAAAAACGCATGCACATGGTTTGGTGTAAAGCAAGGAAACATATATAGCAAATCAACACTGGTTGGTGGTTTGGAACATGTGGATTATGTTTCCCATCATATTGGGAATGTCATCATCCCAACTGACTTTCATATTTTTCAGAGGGGTGGCTCAACCACCAACCAGATTATTATTAACCATCATTAACCATATAACCATACATTAACCATTTCAGAGGGGTGGCTCAACCACCAACCAGATCATTGTTTACCAACAAATATATAGGGTTTTGGCTGTACATTGACCCTATTTCACCCATCCAATGAATATCTCGGTGAATTTCTTCGCGAAGTTCTGCTGCTTAAATCGCACTGCCAAATCAATGCTACTTCACCCCCCATGTTTGCTGGTTACTCTCTGGTCATAGAAAAAACCAATAGAAAATCAACATGTTTATATAATGGGTAAATCAACTATTTCTCTGGCCATTTTCAATAGTTGGTCAATAGCTATAAATCACCATTTATAATGGAACATGGCCCATTTATAGTGGATTTACCTATTAAAAATGGCAATTTTCAATAGAAAACTGTTAGTTTAGGCGTAAGTCCTCCATTCTGATTCTTTGTGAAGTCCTCGTCCTCGCCATCGTTGCCATTCCTCGAATTCGTGGTAAGGACATCGTCAGCTTCAATACCGTGCTCAGTAGCCTGAAGTTCAGCAGGTGGGACGATGGAGTCCCTGGAGGTCAGTCAAGTGGGATCCAGATATCGTGAAAATATGATCTACTGTATATATATATAAGTTATAGTTATATATATATTATATCATTGATCTAAATATGTATGTAATTGTATATATATATATATATAATTAGTGTTTTCATTATATTACTAATTATATACAGTGTATATATATATATATAATCTAGTTATATATATATAATCTAGTTATATATATAATCTAGTTATATATATATATATATATACAGTATATCATTGAACCATGCACAACTATGCGATGTGTATAGTTTAGTGTTTTCACAACAAAGGCTCAAAACACAGATGTAGAGAGACACTCCAAATGGGGTACCCCAAATCATCCAGGGCAGTAGACCATTTTAGTATTGAAATTGATACCCACGGTTTTGGGGAACCCCCATTTTTTGAATTTAAGAACCCCACATCTACATTTGCAAACACCTTGACTTGCAGCCATGAATCATTGCTGAATCATACATTGAGTGACCAGCATTTGGTCATTTTGGTCCAGTTTCTACGACGAAGAACCAAAGGAGAGTTGGAAAATGTTGGCAAACTACTTTCCCTTTTGGAATGGGGAGTTTCTCATCAAATTGTTCATTGGGGGAGAACATGGATTCGACACAAGCTGATGCTTCACCCTACTTAGCGACTTAGTTCACCCCAGTTCATCCAGTAGGAAGAATAAGGTTACTCCAGTCTTCAACTGGGGTGAAATAAGCGGGTTACTCTCTGGCAATTTAACGTAGCGGGTTACTCTCTGGTAATTTAACGTAGCGAACTGGCAAATCACCATTTATAATAGGCAAAGCAAATCATGTTTATCATCTTTAAGTCGGCCGTGGCTTCCTGTTCGCAAATCAATACTTGACCGGAGGATATAGTCCATGTCAAACCCAGTCTGAATCACTATGACATGGTATTAACATCTGGTTGGTGGTTTGGAACATTTGGATTATTTTTCCATGTATTGCGAGTAGTAACCCCAGCTGACTTTCATATTTTTCAGAGGGGTGGCTCAACCACCAACCAGACATGTATTGACCACTATTTTCATGGCTAGTCTCCGGCATCATCATATCACCATCATGTGGGCCTTGAACCAAACTCACCACGAGCCGAGCAGTCACTGCGTCTCATCCCACACCCGTCTGGGAGGCTTTGGCAGAGGAGCCTTCATGTGTTGAACGCCTTGCCGCAAGCCTCGCTGGACGCCAACGAGAGGAGCGGAAAATGTGGCGGGAGGGCTCCCCAGTCGTCCAGACGGGCGGTTGTTTCAATGCGTTTTTTCTGGACTTTTGGGATGAGTTTCCCAACATGGATGGTTTATTAATGTTTATAGTATAGTATTTATAGTTATAGACTAAAATGGATGTTGGGAAACAAAAACTATTAATGTTATAGTGGGAAACATCCATAGTATAGTTATAGTGGGAAATCCTACTCAAATGGATGTCTCAAGATTAAAATGGTCATCCATGACGACTGGATGATTCGGGGGACAGCCATGACTTGGGAAAGCTTCATTTGAAACCTACTTGCTTTTTATGGTTTTGCCAAAAATTGGTATATCACATTTGTTCTAAACTCTAGTCTTCTTAATAAGTTGTCTTAATTGGTTCCTTTCCCGCTAAAAAAAAACTGCCGGGCCTATAACATACATATAACGGTATGCATTCCGACTCTAAGGAATAAATCATCCAACATTTCAGGACCTACAGCATTTGCCTGGCTGCGCTAAGTTCCGCTGGTGCTGATGTGGTCAAGGACGTGATTGGTGAAATGAGGTGCGCGGAGGCTTCAGATTCGGGGAGAGATTATAGGATGTTATAAGCTGCCATTGGTATCTGGTTGGTGGTTTGGAACATTTGCATTTTTTTCCTATCATATTGGGAATAGTAACCCCAAATGACTTTCATATTTTTCAGAGGGGTTGAAACCACCAACCAGATATTTTGGGGGTCCCATTGGTATTTTGGGAGCTTTTCCATTGATCGAGGTTCGGAAATTCTGATTCAATTTGCCCCAAAAATCCACCTGTTTTAGGATGTTAGTCAGTTAATCTAGAATCAAGAATTCAGGACATTATACTGTATATAAATATTATAAATGTATATAAAATATGTATATATTTATCCTTGATATATTATATATCTTGCTGGTGATTTCTTTTGGTACTTTCCCGCATATTTGGGATGGAGGATTATCCCCAGTGACTAAGCATAGTTTTGGGTGGTTGGAAGCACCGACGATGTGGATGATCACCAGCGGCAAGAGGTTCTCTTTGCTACGAATTGTTTCCCATGTATACAGTAACAACACCAGCACCAAGCCATGGACGGTATTTAAGTTAAGAATACATAAATCTAAGTATTGTATATATATATATATATTAAATAATATATATATATATATTTATATAATAATATATATATATATATTAAATATAAGATATATATATTAAATATATATATATATATATATACATATTATGTATATATATATATATATATATAACTATATATGTATATTTAATACTATATATATAATAGATGCCGTTTTCCACTTGGATGCAACTCCAAACAAGTGAAGCATGAAGTGATGTTGAAGCTGCTGAATCTGAGAAATGTGCCGGATAGCCAGTCGGATGGATAGCCACTCCGTCGAATCCACAACTGTTTGGGGTACATGGTATGGTACTGGTTGGTGGTGACTGGAACATTAGAATTTTGTGGGGTTACTAACCTACCAATTTATGGTTGTTTTATGGGATTTAAATGATTTGATGGTACTGGTTGGTGGTTTGGAACATTTGGATTATTTTTCCATATATTGGGAATGTCATCATCCCAACTGACTTTCACTCCATCATTCTTCAGAGGGGTGGCGAAAAACCACCAACCAGAGTATACTAAATATATACCATGTATGGATGGTATACTGTAACTATTTTCGCATGTTTTGTTGGTCAATGCCCACGATGTTTCCCATTGACCCATTGTTGGTCAACGGGGATCCCCCAGGGAAAGCGCTGATGGCAATGTGGTGCGCACTGTGTTGCTTGGTGATCAGCACGGAGAGGTGACTGGTGACTGGGTGACTGGTCAATGTGTGTTTGCCACTACTAAATTGGGTTATAACTTATGACACACATTGACTGGGAAACAACAGGGTTACTAAAGTTATTACTAAATTGGTTATTACTTATTGGTTATAACTTGTAACTGGGATTTAGGGTGAATATGATTTGGCCAATCTCGGATGGGTAGTGTACCGGGTAGTGCAATACGAAATTGTCGTATGCTATGGCTGGAAATACTTCCCAATGAGCTGCTATATCTGAAAACGCAGCGAATCTAAGATTAGCCATCCATTATAGACAGGAAACATCTTGGTTGAATCGAGGGCTGAAAGAGTGGTTGACCCAGCACGTCCCAGCAAATTCTGGAATTTCATCAGCATTTGGCATGTGTCAAGGCCAAGAAAGTCTCCGTTTAGGAACTACTTCATCCCATGGAAGGGACAGGGGATCCACATGGATCCACTCACACTGCGTCGGTACCGGAGGTTTCCTAAAATGGGGATACCCTAATATGGATGGTTTATTTCAGGCGAAATCCTATGGAAAAATGGATGAAATTGGGTACCCCCATGGATTGGAAAGCTCCGTATTCAGCTACAATATGTTCAACCAACTAGAATTTATGATGGATGCGTGCAGTTGAATGGGTTTATAAACACTTGGGGTGATCCACTTTGTTGATACTAAAGATGTAATGCTTTGGTGGTAGAACATGGGGCCCAACAGTGGTTTGCACTCGGTCGATCGATGATCAACATGACACTCTGAATGCATGGATGTGCACAATCATGGGACTGGCACAGGCCCCCCTAGACAGGTACCGATAAAGTTGTTTATACCTTGAAACATGGGTTTGTGGTGGAGCCCTTCCTGCATTTACCCTCTGGTAAACAAACATAGCTATTGAAAATTGTCATTTATAGTGGATTTATCCATTATACATAGTGATTTCCCATCAGTTATGTTAGTTTACCAGGGGGTAAAACCACCATTTTTCCTATGGTTTTGAAATGTTGGAGCTTAGTGTAGCGTGCTCTAGGTTTTGACTGATCTGTAACA
>Ga0126342_10008468_pt1 | contig 18440 bp, 16 predicted proteins | sample Cyp1metagenome_FD_92528 | JGI IMG/M metagenome (GOLD analysis project Ga0126342, IMG submission 92528) | Coral microbial communities from Lord Howe Island, Old Settlement Bay, Australia - Cyphastrea 1 metagenome | ecosystem: Host-associated > Invertebrates > Cnidaria > Coral ...
CCACCTTTCGGTCAATCAGTGGCTTCGCTCTGCCATCCCTGATTCACAACAACCAACTTCTCCTATAGGTTTCCTATTTTTGAAACTTCCGCCACCGCCTTGTGCGGTACTACTGGTATTATGATTGCCATTACTATTGGGAGATGTATCTTATCCCAAAAAATGGTCTTGAAAAAAACACCTTTTAAAAACTTTTTGTCGGAGTCCAAGTTCCGAGAACAATGACGAACCATGTCCATTGGCCAATGGTAAATTCAGATTTTTCCCTTGCTCGGTCAAATTTTCGCAAACAACCTTTAAAGTTGCATAGGAAACGCATGGATACTATGGATTTGCAAGTGAAACATGCATAAATATGCGGATTTTCCCTTCAAACGAATGCAAACCAATCCATCGAAACTTGAAACATGATCATCCCGATGACAGATCACATGATCTTCGTTAGCACATGGCTTTCAATGGATTTCAGCTCTTCATATGCTATTCATGTTCAGGTCACCATCCACGAGTTTCTGGAAACTTCCATGTCGGATCATCCCAGTAGCTGGTTGACCATATAGCCCAGTTGTATATACCCTCCAGTAAACATGTTGTGAACTGGCAAATCACCATTTCCAATGGGTAAAACACCGATTTCTATGGGCCATGTTCAAGTTCGCAAAGTGTAACAAATTGCCAGAGGGTAGACTTTATTGCATGGCCATAGAAATAGGTGATTTTCCCATCAAAAGTGGTGATTTTTCATCGTTTTTTTGTATGTTTACCAGAGGGTAGACTTTCTACGGGAAAGGATGATCCTCCACGTCGACCGAGGTTTCCGACGCTTGTGGACTGGGCAGTGAAGAATGGAGCTGAAGTCATCAGGGGCAAGGTGGGGACTAATATTAGGCCCACATAGGTGTGGATTTAATCAAAGACTTAACGTATCTTAATATAAATTACCCTTTGGTTATTTAACATAGCCATGGAAAATGGCCCATTTATAGATGGTTTACCTATTAAAAATGGTGATTTTCCATGGCTATGTTAAATAACCAGATGGTAGTTGGATTTGATGGGATTTCATGGTGGCGTACCCTGGGGTAAACTCAGGTAGATGTGGAAAACCGGGAAACACTTGGAAAATGGTCTACTTTCATGGTGAGTTTCCACATCTGTGCATCTGTGTTAGTTCGTTTACCAGAGGGAATGGTTGAATCCTAAAAGGTTGATAGAAAGGATAGGATTCTCGGTGGAAACCTGGAAATTATGGAGGGATCATCTTTTACCGTCCTAGAAAGACGACTTTGAGCATCTTTTCGGCCGAGTATGACCAGCAAAAGAGTAGGAACGCCTAATTTTACATAGGGGACATGTAATTTTTCAGAGGATTACATCACATGGGTTTGTCTCAAATTGGGATAAAATAAGATATAAGGCACCCAAGAGTCGAATGTTCGATCATCGAATCATTTAATCATTGTTCCCCCATTCCAATGCCCTTTTGGGGGTATACCGGGCCCCCACATTTCATATTGTTGGTTCCTTATTAATAATATCTCCCATGATATTCCCAATTTTCAATGGTTTTCGATCATGTAAAGTCATCATGTTTCCATCTTTTCTGGGTAAATTTCATCACGACCTCACTGCGACCGAACCCTGGAATCATGGTTAATAATAAGGGACATCATCCCCAAATTAATTCAGGTTAGTGAAATATTATAATTTACCCTCTGGTAATTTAACATAGCTATTGAAAATGACCATTTATAGTGGATTTTCCCGTTAAACATGGTGATTTTCCATAGTTATAGTTATGTTAGATTACCAGAGGGTATAATTTACCCAGATTTTTTCCCAATCGAAAAGGCTATGCATATCTTTCAGGACTTCCACAGCAACCTTCGCCAGGATCCCAACGAAGATCTTGGCTTTGGGGAGGTTTCTGTGGGATTTAGCGACGCTTGGCGGTGCGGCCTCGGCATCCTACGGCCGGCCCGCGGCATGCTGTATAGATATCCCCAAGAAGATATGTAGAACTTGGTAAATTGCGATTGAAATAATGAACTAGTGAGAATTCACTTTTCTATATTTTATGGGATGGTATGTATCTATATATATATACTACATGTACATATGTATACATATACATATACGTATACATACACATAACTAATTGTATTGTAAAATCACAATTTCCGATGTTTTCTACCATTGTTTTTTTTCCGGATTCGGGCTGCTTTTCGAATCCCTGAATTCGCCTTTCTCAGTTTTCTTCTCATGCCCCAGCCCATGTGAATTGTTCAACGCCATCCATTTGTAGGGTCGTTTTATCCCATGTTAACCACTGGACATTTAACATAGCTATTGTATCTTATATATATATAAACATACACACGCACCCCCCCTTTTAATTGGGTAAATCATCCAACTAAATGGGCCATTGCTTCCATAGCAAACTGCTACAAGATGGTAGACCTTTCATTCCCATCATTGACGCGGTTCTTCTGAGGACTTTGAAGGTGCTGCCGTTCATCGCGCTCTTACCAACCAAACCATGTGACAGCCTGACAGCTGGTTGTCCGTTCCTGGAAAAGTGGCCGCGGAACTGATGTTAGTCCAGTTGTAAATGGGACAACCAACTTGGTTTGTCCGCAAATCATTACCACTAGGCTTATTACATGGGTCATTAAATGTCCCCATTGAACATCACCCAACCATTAGGTATATGGTCTATAATGGCTATTATAAGGTGATGTCCAATATACCCAAAATGGGACAGTTACCAACCCCTGTATTAACCAGTTACGATTCGCGGCATAATCCTCCAAGAACCTTCTGACTGCTGTATCCGATCAGCTATGCTGGCCCAGTTTCAGATGAGCTATGCTGGCCCAACATGGCCCAACCAAGGGGTGAACTGGCGGGTTGCGCCCCCATCATTGTTGTTGATAAACATGCCGAGGATGCCGATTCCTTGTGGTCGTAACTTCATAAACACAACTTTTCGACTGGCGATGTGTAAATCTGATTGAGAAAACAGAGCCGGAGTTCCCCATTTAAGTTGCCAAATTTGGGGTTTCTACCCCATCATTTTCAGACATACCCATATCATCAACAAATCTGAGCTTCCACGAGGGTACCTTCCAAATTTCCACAAGAGAGTTGGCCACAGTTCATTACTCCTACCTTATCACCTTGCCACAATATGCCCTACCATGCCCTACCCAGAAAAAGTGCCAAGTAGGCGATTTCGCTTCTGTTTCTGTCAGTGCTGGCAATAGGTCTTTGGGTGATTTAGGGGTTCCCCATTAAAACCCCCTCCCCCGCCCCCCAAAAAATACATATATCCAACGTAACCCATGGCTGTCCGCTGCTGGCTATTAAGAATTCGCAATAGTTTGCATAGGATCGTTAGATATGTTCAGATCAAATTAATTGACGGCACCATAGATGGACGAAATATTCTAACCCTATCTATCCAATACAACCCCTTTACCCCCAAAGTTCACTGTTAATGTGAAGTGACCTGGGTTAGCTCCAAAGGAAGAAATAATGAAGCCCCCAACGTCACCTTCGCGCGCTGAAACGTTGCAGGGTTCAGCACAGAGTCTGTTGCAGGGTTTGAATGTGTCCATCTACCGTAGCTCACATGATGTCATTTTCCACATTTTTCCATATTTTTCCACTGTTTTCCATGGTAAGCCTGGAAATCAATGGCTTCCTCACCATTTTTCACAGATTCTTCTTACCATCCCTTAGGCCGCATCGAACTTCGGCCGAAGGAAGCAGGTCCCAGCCGTCCCATGGTCCCATGGTCGCCCCAACGCTCGGAGCGTTGCTCCTCGCGCCCCTGTGGCCCAGTGGTTCGGCGTTTTCGGAGGAGCTCTGCCCGAGCCATCCGAAGCACTGGTTCTGTGGCGAGTGCGGTGGATCTGGCGGATCTTTATGCTGTAAGGCCTGGAGGCTGAGTCGAAGACTACATGACTTGGAGCTTTGGAAAATGTTGAAACATGGGGGAAAGCTTGGAAATGATGAGACTAGTGGGGGAACATGATTTGTATTTCTAGAATTTGTTAGATATCTATGGATTTATATGGGTTTAACGTGATATTTATATGTATGTTTTTTGTGTTTGGTCAATGAGGGGGATGCTTGATATGCCCAATTGAAAACCAATGGGTTTTGCAGGGTATATGAGGTTAGCCACGGGAGGGTGGTTTCAACAATGCCAAAATTCGGAATTTGCTTCACCATGATCAAACATCAGCAGGTCCCCGTGGGTGTTAAAGCTTGACACAGAACTACCATGAACTACTCATATTTCATCCCAACCGGATCTCTCAGAATTGACTCATGATTCCAGGATGGATTGAAACTCCAACGAGCTTGGGTTGTGGTTCCAAACCATGTTTGATACTATGTCGTTGGTAAATTCCATCCTCCAAACACACATGAGTAAAAAAACAAAATCCGAAATGGACAATGATAGTTGATCCTACCTCCCAAGGACACTTCTCAACACACGGTGCAGCTTCTTTTGTCTTCGCGTGTTACCCCGTTCTACTTTGAAGTGGATTTGAATGAGTTCGGGATTGACGACCTTGAACGTGGCCTGAAATTCGCTGAGCCTTCCAAAGTCCTTGAACTCTGCCGCTTGGGAAGATTAAAAAACATATGTCACCACAAAATTGTTAAGATACGAAATGGTGCTATTTTATATATAACTGTATATTATGCATCTAGTTCAATAATATTTCAATATATTTCATAGATGTTTGCATCTACTTGCCTGTTTCCCCATGCATTGTCCCCATTATGGAAGATGTCAAAAGGTAGCCGCATTTTCTGGTGTTTCGACTCCGCCAGGTTTGGATTTTCTGCGGCTTCCTAGGCTTTCGGAGAACTTGGAGCAGCATCTCTCCCGATGTTCGCGCGCCATGCTGAGCTTGGCCAAGGTTGCAGATGTGTTGGTCCCGGGCTCGGGCAACAGGAGCTGCTCCTCAGAGTCCATCCGAGCCAGATACCCCTTGAAGTTGGAGGATGAAGCACTTTATGAAGGAGGGGAATGGAGGGGGGATAGGGAGATATTTATTGAACATTTCCCAGTTGCATCAACGACCCTGGGAACATCTCGAAAAAATAGTGAAGTTGAAGAATTTTGAAACCTTGACAAAGTTTGTTGGTTTTTCGTTTCATCCCATTCCCGAATAGATTGGTTTTGATATGGAGGTTTCCACATGGTACCCCAATAGCTGGACGGTTTACCATGGAAAACCCTACAGCCAGGAATGGACGAGAAACGTTTCCTGCCCGGTCAAAGTCGATTCACAGACCTGGTAGATCGCTGGAAGCCTGGTCTTTTTCGATCACCTGATGATGCAAATGGGAATGGACAAACAATTTATGGCCTTTGGTAATTTAACAGTTTGCTGTGGAAAATACGTATTTATATACAGTACTTGTACCTATGTTATTTAGCTATTAAGATGGTGATATTATTCCAGAGTTATGTTAAATTGCCAGAGGATAGCACCCCCCAAAGGCACAGAACCCCCAAAAGATAAAACAGCAATTTATCACTATCTCAATAGGATTTTTTATTTGATTTTCTATCCTTTTGGGTGGGTTGCTATATCACTATGACATATAGTAGAAGAATTTTGCTTTTCGATCTTGTTTGTGGTGTCCAATGCTGGGTGGTTGATTCTTTCGGGAAGTAGGCCTTCCTTTTTCCGCTCATTTGGGTGAAGGGTGTCAAAATTCATCGGTGCATATAGTAGCCCCAAAAAAGATAGAAACATCATTTGCCACTATTTTAGTAGGATTATACTTTCCTAATCTTTTCGATCTTTTTCGTGTTTGCTATACATGTTTCAGGATTTGCCAAGTGCTTACACGTCTTACCAGGAAGCTCTTCGCCATGCTGGCCAACCACAGCCAGATCTGTGAAAATCGACCACATCGCTGTGCCGTTTTCAACCCCTGGGAACCCTTGGCATGTTTGAAACATCATGAGCTCATCGAGATGTGGTCACCTTCATGCTCCAGAGTCATGCCGATTCCCGGTGCTGAGAATTTTTTATCCGTTGGATCCCAAGGGGGTTTATCCAATTTTTATCCACGAAATGGGGAATCGATGAAGAATCTAGTGGGTTCTAGTGGAAATAAGTGGGATTTGAACGTTTCGCTGGATTTTCATGTGCTTTTCTTGGCCCCGTTTCAGTTGGCTCTGAGGATTCCACGAAGACGTTCCAAGGTTCTGAAGGTGGGCCGTGACTGGCTGGGGATTTCCCATGACTGTTCAAAAGGCACGCCTCAAAACCAACCGGAACTCACCCGGCGCTTTGAGTGTTGGGGCCTTCCATGGGGACCTCTACCAGGCGTTCCGCGGGATGATGTGACGTAGGTGAGTGATGGTGCTGCTTTTTGATCACAAATGGACTCGTTGCATGATAGAACTATTTCCGGTGCATGGATCCAAAATTGAGTCATGTCATGTGAGTTAGCCTTCATGGCGGTCTATTCCAAATGTGTTTCTTGGCATGTTCTTACCTGTGGCAAGTTTCCGTTGATGCCCCTACAGGCGAAGATTACTTTGAGACCATTTCTCTGTTATATGCAGTTTCCGCTGCCACCCAGCGCTTTGTACTTGTGGAAGCTGGTTCCTCGAACGGCTACTGGTCATTAAAGGCCGCCAAAGCCTTTCGACAAAAACATCCGGAGGAAGGCTCTTGCGATCTGATCCTCATTGATTCTGAATATCCAATGGCTCAGACCGCAGAGCACTTGAGGGAAAACAGCATCCATGATTTGTGCAACATATCTCTTTATCAAGAGCCTGCCACAACTTCGCTCCTTGATCGGCTAGTGCAAGCCTTTGGCAGCATCAATATGATCCATGTGGATATCCAGTCTGCAGAGCTAGACCTTCTGAAGGGATCTGAGCATTTGTCAAAGGTGCAAGCGTTACATGTTGGAACCCACAGCAGGGACTTGCACCACAATGTACGGGAGGAGCTTTTGGCACGTGGTTTTTCCATGGACTTTGATTATTCTCCATTCAGTTTCGAGGTGCAAATTGTTCAAACAGTTTGTTTAGTTTCAACCCTGGAAATGGGACGATGATATATAAATGATCCCAGGTGACGAGCATAATTTTTCAATATTTTTGGTGACTCACCCACCCAGGTTTTGTAAGGACAGCTTATGGGCCTGTGGCATTTATGGACGGATTGCTTGCAGCACGTCGGGTGAAAAAGGCGAATGTTCTTAGAATGGCATTCTGGGCATCCACGAAGTTTAAAAGAAATCCATGGGAATATTGTGTGTTTTTCGTGGGGGTCTTTCCCCATGTTTGGGTTTTTTTTTTTTTTTTTTTTGTTTCCTTTTCTTGGGTTTCTGATGGGGGTGGAACCCATTTTGGGGAATTTCTTGGGACTTGTTTGGGAATCAGTTGGGAATCCCTTGGATTGTGCTTGGTCTGTTTTTGGGACTTATCCATAGGGTTTTTGTGGGGATAAGTTTAGTCTTGTTGGTGGTTCAGTGGGATCATTTGGGAACCTTTTGGGTTTCCTCAGGGTTCTGATTGGGAATTCATTGGGGCCCAAAGAATAGCAGCTCAAACGCCGCACGAGATTTGATGATTTGATCGTTGGATTGTCCCGTTGTGGAAGGCACTTTTTCAACTTGGCTTCGCATGGAGAAGCCTTGTATTTCTTATGGGGCTGTTTGACTTTCAAGCTTTGGTATTTGAGATGTTGTAATAGGAACTTGGGGCAGGTTTGAACCTTATGATTAGTTTATGATATATGATATACTTTACTTGAAATAGCAATAGAGTGTCAACTCATCCATAAGCCAATGCGCAAGAGAAACACACAAAATCTTACCCTCGTTCAAACCAAATACAAGGGTGGACGTGTTAGTCAAAAAGATCATCAGAACCTCCCTGATTAAAAAAAAACATCAAAGGTAAAGATGAAACATCAAACATCAACATCTGGTTGGTGGTTTGGAACATTTTTTCCATATATTAGGAATAATAATCCCAACTGACTAATATTTTTCAGAGGGGTTGAAACCACCAACCAGACATAAAAACCATAACAACCAACAATGAATGCGGGGATGTCCAAGCCACTTGGTCACTCGCCCCGTAACCTTGGCCCAAAACCCGGCGCAGCCATGTTGGCTGAGCCGCGCTGAGAGGTGGGGGTGGAGAGGTTTCTGGAGTTTCCCCCGAAATCTGGATACATGAATAGATTATTCAGGAATGATTTGGGAAATTGTAGGCCTATATTCACTTTTAAGGTATTGGGTTGTATTGGGTATACTTTACAACTACAACTATATAATCATTCAAGATGAATAAAAATACCAAAATAACACCGAAACACCCAATACCTTCAAGATAGTAAAAATCATCCAAAATTCCTAGCATTGAATTTTCGGGGGAAGTTTACAGGAAAGAAACCACATCTGATGGTATGAATCCATGGTTTCCGGTTAAGATTTTTCCTTAGACGAATCCATTGATAGATCATAGGTTTGAGATTGAACGTAGCTCCAGAAATGGGGGAGCGATCAGATCATAATGGGGAATGGTGAGAAAACCATAGGATTTGGGGGTGAACTTGCCCAATTTTTGGATAACAACTTTTAGTATCATTTATATCTATATATATATATTTGATTACATTATTTACATTCATAAGAATATGTCGAAAGATCATTTATTAAGCGGAAGCAAATGTGCCAAATGGATGGCACGCAGAAATTCATGAACTTTGAGTAACCAAAACAACGGATACGATTGGGGCAGTTGTCAAATCCTAGTGAAGTCTCAGGATGTCTCAGGGGGGTGCCCAGCTCTGAAGTGATGATCTTCAGCGGGCCGTTAAGAAAGCACTCATTCTTGTGGCACGACGGCTGTCTGAAGAAAAGGAAGCACCATTTGATGGTTTCATTCATACTCTTGATGTTCCATCACTATGTTGATCCGAATTGACTATCTTGAGATATCTTGAGATCTTGAGAACCCCCAAAAAGAATCAAAAAGATTTCAAAAGATAGGAAAGTACACATAATTATCATCTGGTTGGTGGTTTGGAGCATGGCTTTTATTGTTCCATATATTGGGTATGTCATCATCCCAACTGACTTTCACATTTTTCAGAGGGATTGAAACCACCAACCAGTCAATGGGAGATCTTCAGGATCCTAAAATGGAGGTACTGTACCATATTTTAGCCCATATAAATTGTGGGATATTCCCTGAAAAACATGCCTGAAAAATGGGCCTTTTTTCTATGGTACGTACCTCCAATCAATCGGAACCTGAGTCATGGCCATTGATCCCTATGGAAAGATCCACCATTTTCAATGGGTAAATCCACTATTTTGACTGGGCCATTTTCAAAAGCAAACTGTAACAAATTACCAGAGGGTTAACATCCATTTTCCTATGGGTTTTCCTATGGGTTTTCCCATTAAAACCTCCATTTTCCTATGGGTTTCATAGCTATAAACCTCCAGCCATGGATCCATTGAATCCATCGCCGGCCAGCCATGGGATGAGCCAGGCCGCGGTCCATGCGGGTGGATGCTATCGAGTTCGTGCCCGAGCGGCGCACCTGGCAAGCGCCACCTGGCCACATCGACTCGGAAGCGACATGGAAAATGGCCATAGAAATAGTGGATTTACCGATTTACCCCATTAAAAGTGGTGATTTTCCATCGTTTTTTTGTATGTTTACCAGAGGGTACAGCCAAACATATGGCATGTGGTTCAGATGTTTATAACTTTTATGCATTTGGACCATGGAGAATAGTCATGTTATTGTGGTTACATATGGTTACCATGGAAAATTTCATTGAAAAATAAGAACCAGTAGGGGGATTTAGAATCATAATGATGTGATAAACCGCCATAAACCATCCACAGTATCAATGGCCTTCTGGGTCGTATGAACCACCCCCCTTTATGGCAGCTAAAAATGGCTTTGGGTTTACCTTCTGTGTTTGCATTTGACCATCTAGAAATGGGAATGTCATGGAGATATGAAATGATTATATCTCAAACATCATACATATGCAATCATTTTACCATCTGTTGGGTTTACCTTTATGGGTATGTTACCAATGATTATTCGCTAGCTGGTTTCAAACATGTGGAAAATCTTCAACCTTAGAAGTGGGATGATGATCCACACGAGCATTTACGAGCATATTTTTCAGGGGCGTTGAAACCACCAACCAACACATATATATATATACTGTATTATATATAATATATTATATTATATATATATATATATGTGAGTATGAATTTGAAATATTTGTTTAACATTGTTGAACCCTCCAGACCCTCCAGCAATCAAACATGGCAAAGTGCATGGCAATGGGAAAGTCATTGATAGTTGCGGTAATCTCTAGTTTGATTACAGGACAGTAAAACAACGTCAACCCCTATCAGCGCCAGATGGTGAAAATTACCCTGGCTCATTCAGAATAAGGGGGCTCATGGGTTTGTCTCTGTTAGCCACCAGATTTTGTCTGCCACGTTACATTCTGACGCTTGGCGGTATCCAGGGCGTCTTTTCTCATATATTTGAGAAGGACATAGGCTTAAACACATCTATTCGTTTCAATGAATACATGCATTGACGCACATACGTGCACATGTCTATGCGCATGCGTGTCTTGACATGTGGCGATACAGATAAGTCCCATGGTCACATGACACTTCATATTTTCATATATTTTCTATAGTTTATATCCCCAAAAATATCCCCGTGATATCCCATTGAATCCCGGCCCCGCCGGTGTTTATTTGATGCTTACCCTCTGGTTATTTAACATAGCCATGGAAAATGGCTCATTTATAGATGGTTTATATACCTTTAAAAAATTGTGATTTTCCATGGCTATGTTAAATAACTAGATGGTAAATATCTTACCAAGATTTGGGTTTGCTTGATTTGGTGTGGATGTTTAGGCCACAAATGATGACGAATGACGATTCACCAGTGGATTTAGCACCCTAGGCCTGCACCGAAACTCTCCGCCGCGAGCCCGGTCTTTGTCCCGGGCGCCAGTGGTGTCGGCTATGGCCAGGTGGGAATGGGACTGATGACCAAGGGAGGACTACCTATAGGTCCGCCTTGGATGGCGAGTTTCTTCATCCATTTAATCTATGGATGTGATATTTATATATATATATTTATATAAAATAATGGCTTGATGTACTAACATAAATTATCAACATAATCCAAAAAAACATGAGCATTGCGGACATTAAACCTTCAATGATTCAAGAATGGATACAGCAATCCCGAACCGTAGAGCAATGGAAACCTGGAAATGGTTGATAAAAAATCGTAGAACTACCATCCTGGAGATGTTTTTCAAAGACTTCATTCTTGTCCTATCTTCACCTTATCAGCCAAAAAGTCGTCTTTTGAAACATATTGAAACATTGTATCTAAATTTGGCAATCAAAGATGGAAAGGTTGTTGATCTCCCCCAAATTTGGTCTTGACTTCAGCAACAATGACGTTTTAACTGGCAAGGCTTAGGATTCACGGAAGTGACCCTCCAGCAATCAAACAGGCAATGGGAATTCGGAATTCACCATTCACGGATGCCTGGGATTTCACCGGAGCATTCTCCGATCTGCTCCCATCGCTATCGCCTTTCAAGGCGCAGCAAGGCTGGCATTCCCAGGCAGACTGGGGTCACCATGCCGCTTGGTAAAAGGTTAGCCATGTTCAAAACGTGGATCCGTTTTCTAATGTAGGGGGATGGTCATCAATCCATTAGTAGGGGTTGACATACCCATAATGTTTTGTTTCCATGCTGGGGTGGATTGCTATATAGTTCATATCTATATGTATACCATGTTTTGACTCGACTCTCGCATGAACTCAGAGGTCCATAATGACACAGCCCCGGACTCTGGTGGTGGGGTCAGTGCATGGCACACATGAAAAGGTTGTCCTGAGTACCAGCTAGGATGATGACCACACCAGCTGGGTTGGATGAGGTGATCATAATTCAAACCAGGGCAGAATCAGCATGAATCAGCTACGTGGCTGGCTGGAACATTCTCGAACTCGCCGTCTAAAAAAATATGATCGCTGGGAAAATCATCGAACTAAATGAGGGATGCTGATGAATCCTGGCAGTTGGGCCCCGGCTTTCTGCCCATGCCCAACCAAAGTGCGGATACGTTTTAATCACAGAAGACACCACCGGTTGCTATCCAATATGATGGTTTTTGTATGATTTGTTTGTGGTAATATGTTTCGAAGCGGCTAGATTCGGCTAGATTCAGATCCACCCCCAGCTTGCGAGATTTGGCAGGGTAGGGTCCAAATAACTATGTTTTTCGAGGTTCGCCCGATATTGAATCCGTGTGCATTGGACGAAGCATAACAATTACAGCAGAAACGCCGTGGGGCAAACCCAACAACAAACCATCTCATGAACCAAACTATGATAGATCATTCCAAATAGGGGTACACCCAATAAATCAGAAATCGGGATGGTCTATGATTAGGTTTACTATGGTTTACTACATTTTTCGATGTTCGGAAACACATGAAAACCACCGAAAAACCCGGTTGATCTCCAACCGAAGTTTCCTCTTGGACGATCCTAGGATTGGCAGCCTGCAGCAGAGCACGCTCTGCACCCGTGCCCCAAGGGAGCAACATGGTAGTTTCTCTGGTGGTGATAGCCTAGCCAATATGTATATATAATATCACATGATACACCATTTATATCCATTTATGACATGTAACATATATGAAAATTAGTGCGTATGATATCTTCATTTACATTTTATATACCCTCTGGTTATGACTAACATAGCCATAGTATAGATGGCCCATAGAAATAGATGGTTTACCTATTAAACATGGTGATTTTCCATGGCAAACGGTTAGTCATAACCAGATGGTAATATCCCTTTGATCCCCGGGCCGGCCGGGCCCCAAGAGTCGATGGTGTGTTTTGTCCGTGCCTGACTTCTAGGATAGTAAGTTATTGCTGGCCATGGTCATCATGTCAGCCATCTCAGAATTTACTCTCAGGACATCTCAGGACCCCAACTCGGACTTTGGATTCGAACTTGCATGAAATTGAGAGCCTCATGTTTTCTGGGCGTTTTCACAGCAGTGTTGAACCGCTGGCTGTCACATAACTGGAGGTATGCTGCGGAATTCTCTGAGCCCATCTATGTGGATGAGGTGCGTGCCCAGCTGGTTGGTGTTGAAATCTACCAACCAGGGATTTTGACATGCAAAGTATAGCATCCCTGTGGCAAAAATGATGCATTTTGGCATCTAAAATGAGGATGTCATTCGGATCTAGTGGGTATACTGTAGGTGTTCTGGTTATTTCTGGTTGATGGATTCTTGCGGTGGGGTTTTTCAACCACCAACATTCGACAAGTTTCTTTGGTCCCAAAAAACGTATTGATGACCTGGTCTCACATGAATTCCCGGTTCCAGTTGCTGAGAAATTTCCATTCACATTTTTTCATTTTTGTTGGTGAAATCCTATTGTTTGCCAGTGTAAACTTCTTATCATTTGTAAAATTATATAAAATTATCAGCTTCACAGAGCACATTCCATCACATTCCATATTTTGGAGGGTGACCTTCAAGGTTTATCATATGTCACGCCCTCTGATAATCAAACATTGCATCCTGGTGAGAATCCCCCATGAATAGTTGGATGTTCCTCTCATTTATGATGACCTCACGTCGTGACATTTCAGCTATTTTCGGGTTAGTGAATTCATATTGTTCAGCCATAATCCCTTAAACAAAAGCATGATGTTCCCGTTAAATCCATATGTTCACAACGGTTACATTACATCATTTTCATTCAAAACTTGCATAAACATGAAGAACCATCCATCACCTTACTGGCATTTTGCTTAGCACTCTTCGATAAGGCGATAGAAAGAGATTATCATTTTCCTGGAATAAAATCCACCATGTTTAAATCTCCCATTAGTTTTTGTTTTTCCCAGTTTATTTTCACCTCCATGGCTAGTTCAGGGAGTTCCAGCGGCCCGCTATGTTTGATGACACCGGAGGTTATGAACAGTTCTGGCATGGTGATCAACTTGTTTATATCGCATTAAATCTCCATGTGTCATGGTTTAATCCAAATCTACGTTGGTGAATTCAGCCATGTATCCCATTATCCCCGTCATCCCATGAAATGCCTATGGTTGACTGTAAAATTAAACATTTACTCTCTGGTTATGACTAACATAGCCATGGTATAGATGGCCCATAGAAATAGATGGTTTACCATTGGTTTACCTATTAATAGCATGGTGACCATTTTCCATGGCAAACTGTTAGTCATAACCAGATGGTATGACAAATCGCTAGGTTGATATTGAAAATGATCTATCCCATTTTTCCATGCCCATGAAATATCACCATGGTTGATGATAAAAAAACATATAAAAACCCATGGTGTTATAGTCCGCCATACTATGCCAGTCCGAGGAGAGCTTCCTCACACCCCAGCTGCTCCCTGAATCGGAGCCCGAGCCCGCGGAACCCGCGGAGCCATCGGCGAGTTCCAGGGGATCGCCCAAGCGACTGGGCGGCGAACGGCTAAAACGTCTAACGTACTTTAATGATGGTGTAATGGTGTTTATTGATGTGAACTGATGCTTCATGATGTTCTTTTTTTTCCCGTTTTTGTTGATGTTTAATGATGATGTTTGATGTTTAATGATGGATATTGATGTTCAATGATGTGTGATGGTGTTGTATGATGTTCAACGATGTTTAATGATGCTTATTGATGTTTATTGATGTTTAATGATGGCTTAATGATGATTGTTGATGTTCAATTATGTTTAATGGTGTTTATTGGTATTCATTGATATGTCATGATGTTGTTTGATGTTTACTGTTTTTTTTTTAAAAAAATGGTTATTAATGTTAAATGATGTTTAATGATGTTTATTGGTGTTCAATGATGTTTAAGGATGTTTATACAATGATCTTCAATGATGTTTAATCAGGGCTAGCCTTGAGTGATTTTACAAAACAATATAGAACCTAAAACCCTAAACCCCTAAGTCCTGAGATTGTCTGGATGTGTTAGTTGGATGTGGACGAACAAGGGGATTGGCGCCATGATGTTGAATCATGTTTAATGGAATTTGTTGGTTGGATTTTTTTAGCGAGGTTTTCATGAGAGTTTCATCGGACACTAATGAGATTTAACTAACCATCAATTGTAGGGGTCTTATGGGGTTTTAACTATCAAATATGTACAATTGATAGGCTGGGTTGGGAGCCATTGCGCTTAGCTGTGCTTAGATATTATTTTTGACATTTTTGTCGTTTCTAAGTACCACTTTTTTGAAATCTGTGCCGCCAATTGATGCTCAACCCATGGCAATTGAAAACCATCCGTTTCAATTGGATAAACATTAGTTGCAAAATGCTATATGTGGCAGAATTTCCAGTACCATTTTTTTACCGAGGGCTTTTGTTCACCCTAGATTTTATGTAGAACCACGCCAAAATTCAACCCGGAACCTTGGAAACTGGGTTTTGGAGTGTGGTTTCTCTAAGGGAAATTGTATGAGACTGCCTGTTTTGGGTGTCATGTTAAATTGGCAAGGGGCAGAAAAGAGGATGCAACACAATTTCCACAGCCAAGAGTGGGGACATAGCCTGGAACCCTGACCGGAAGTAGAAGCATTCCAGAGAGGGATGTGCGATGATGTCGTTTTGTTCAGGAATGGGGGACCTCGAGATATCCATACATTGGCATTATTTTTGAACGATTCAAGTCCGAAGACGGATGAATGGAAAATCTGCGGAAACCATTGCATTTTTGTGTAAAGAACAATGGTTTCCTGCAAATTTCCATTTTCGACCAACCCAATGATTCAAGAACAATCCCATCCCCCAAATATTAAAACGTTCGCCAGATGATCTCAAATATGTATAAATCCCCCTACATCCACGATGGTTCCTGGGTGTTCAAATTTTGGGGACATGATCCGTGAATCCGTGAAAGTAGGTGATTTCCCTGTCGCTTCCATGGCCATGGTTTCCACTGCAATGTTTAGGGGTGTATCCCATGATGTACCAATTTTTGTTAGTTGGTATCCCCCTGTATATCACCATATATATCCAACCAACTATATCCCAATGTTCGATATGTTCGATGCTTGGATCACCATTTTCATATATTTTCATTACCGCCATGTTCCATTTATAGACAATTTACATTTTCAACATGGTGATGTTTCATAGTTACGTTGTATTAGCAGAGGGTATATATTTGCCCCTAGGTCGACCGAAGCGGGCGAAGCCGTCGAAGCCGAAGCGGATGATGTTCCAGTTACTGAGACGATCAGTTGGGGAAAGGACCAGGACTGGAGAGGGTGGTTCTATACTTGGAGGATCTCCCATGCATTGGTCAATGTTTGTGAGGTTACCCTCTGGTAAACTAACATAGCTATTGAAAATGACAATTTATAGTGGATTTCCCCATTAAAAATGGTGATTTTCCATAGTTTTTTGTATGTTTACCAGAGGTTAGTTTAGCCAGTCGTAAATCCTCCAAGTCGCGGACAATGATTTTGTCTCTTGAAATTGGCCCTTAACGGTGTCCAAGTCCAAATCGTATACCCACAGATATGTAGCTCATCTACATCTGGTGCAAATTACATATTCAGATTGTTTCCAGTCACCCCATTTGAATCTTAATTTTCCTCCCTTGGTGCTTTCCTTTTCTCTTCGACTCACCCCCTTCAATCAATCATCGCTGGGAAATTTCCTATTTCATAGGTCTCGAGTTTCATCAGAAAATCATCAAACTCAATGGATATAGTTGTGGACGGTCATGGAACATCCAACGCCACACATATGAATTGGATTTTGGAAAGCCATTGCCACTAAGTCACTAAGTTGCTCATAGCTTGCCATATGTTTACCTTGTGGAAATCAACAGCTCCTGCATATCAATGGAGATTTCTGATTTTGATTGATGGCTGGAAACAGCTCCTGGTTACCAGGTGATAATGCCCTAAGATACCCGAAAAACCTAGGACGCTGACCCCTGGAGCCTTGGCTGCCTTGGCTGTGCTGGTGGCCAGGTATCTGCGGCAATTGGGGACACCAAAAAACCCATTGGGATTTGGCAATTATAGCCAACTATAGTAAATACAATGTAACATCATGAAACTGCTATTGGGATTTAGGATTTATAGTATTTTATAGTTAACTATAGTAAATACATGAGAAGAATGAGTAGCAGTAACATCCAATGTCCAATGCAAGGTGAACACCCTGGTTGGTGACGAGTTTCTCAGGCCCAGCAATCGCAGCCAAGCGAGTCAGTCAAGCGCAGGCACGGCGTCTCGGAACTGCAGGTCCATTAGGAAAGGATGTACCCTCCGGTAATTTACTATAGCTATGGAAGATCACCCATTCATTGCCTATAACAGATTTGGATTTTCCCATAGCTAACCTGATCTTTAGAGGCTGATGGTGCACGTTTTCACCAAGAAAAACCAGTTGTTTCTCAGGATCACATCCATACCGTAGATGGACGAATTATTCAAACCCTTGTAATCCAATAACCCCCCGCACCCCCAATTACAATGTTGTTTTTTTGGTTTGATTCGCTCCTTCGAATGGACGAAATAAATCAACCCTAAGATCAGGAACGAAGATGCGAAACCATAACGTTGAAATTTGGGGGGACAGGGGGTAGCCTACAACTCATGGATGCGGGGTTTGAATAATTTGTCCATCTACTGTATGTATCCAGATAAAGCAAGCAACACCGGGCATATAAGCAGTACAACTGGGGGTGTTTGAACCAGAGGCTGATATTGAGATCGCTGAGTCTTTCAGATTATGAAGATCCATGAGGTACCCTTCACCAACAAATGGGACACTGGTTGCTGGTTTACCCTAGGGTAAGCTTAAAAAAATATGGAAAACCCACCATTTGTAGATGGATTTTCCTCGGGAAACCATAGGTTTTTTGCCACATCTATGGCCCAAACCCCAGGGTACCACGACTTGACTCTCGACTTCCCATCCAACGATTCGGTGGGGATAAACCCCATTGATTCATCATCATTTTTCCATTAAATGTCCATATTGCAGAAAGGGCCCCCATAGATAGGTTGGTTTCCAGGCCAGGATTTGTGGTGGATATATATATAATATCTATCTATCTCTATCTATCTCTATCTATCTCTATCTATCTCTATCTATCTCTGTCTGTCTCTGTCTATCTCTATCTATATCTATCTATATCTATATCTAGCTATATCTAGCTATATCTAGCTATATCTATCTATATCTATCTATATCTATCTATATCTATCTATATCTATCTATATCTATCTATATCTATCTATATCTATCTATATCTATCTATATCTA
>Ga0126342_10008469_pt1 | contig 18439 bp, 15 predicted proteins | sample Cyp1metagenome_FD_92528 | JGI IMG/M metagenome (GOLD analysis project Ga0126342, IMG submission 92528) | Coral microbial communities from Lord Howe Island, Old Settlement Bay, Australia - Cyphastrea 1 metagenome | ecosystem: Host-associated > Invertebrates > Cnidaria > Coral ...
CCACCAGGAGCCGCAAAAGCCACCAGGAGCCACAAGGAGCCGCAGAAGCCACCAGGAGCCACCAGGAGCCACCAGGAGCCACCAGGAGCCACCAGGAGCCACAGAAGCCACCAGGAGAGGAGGAAAAAAAAAAATATACCCAAAAAAAAAAATAAATAAATTACCCTCCGAATTTAAATGTTTATCTGAACTCAGTTGATTCAGTTGCAAAGTTCGCGCTGCGAGCTTCAGCGCCTACACCGGCCACTGAGTCAATAGATCGAAGTCCAGCTGCTGAAGCCATGGCTGCACTGAAGCAGCGAAACAGCTGTGATCGCTCTGATCTCTTTGACCCAGTGCTTCTGTGCAATCTGCCGCGATCTGTGCACGCTCACGGGTTCAAGTGATGAAGGTGCAAAAGGGTCTGAACAGTCTGAACAGTCTGGACAACTGAACACAAAGCAAACTGTACTTCCAAAATCTAAAGCCACCACCAGGCTCGGACTTGCCTTTGGACCTCAGGAAGGCATCCGTGCTCGGCTACGCGTCTGCAAAGAGTGTTACAGCGACCATTCCGAAACGTTCAACAATTCAGACCTTGAACAATTCTCCATCGTCATGAGCCATTTCACATTCTGAGTAGCCATGGTTTTAAGTTTTAAGAGATCTACATTATCTATCATTATCTACGATTTGGATGGCTGAAGATCCTGCTCCAGCCGGAGCACTCCAAGCTTTTGCAAAACCTGATGCTTTGTCTGCAAAGTGCTTTCAAGCAGCTTTGCAGGAGCTGATTCTGTGCTTCACCCATCGGTGACTTTAGAGCAAGATCAGCAAAAACAGCGGCCAAATCCAGATCTGTCGAGTCAAGCGTATCAAATATATCAAATACATCCTTAATGATCATTGAAAAAGCTGGGTCACAATCTAGATGTGCTGGATCTATGTGGATCTCAAATTGGCCAAGGCTTAGAAAATTCCAAACCTTTGAATTCTTGGCTCTGAGGGATGCTTATCCGGATGTTCGAGTGCCCGAGCTGACCGGCAAAGCTGAAAGTCTCTGGAGCGTTGGGGTTGCACTGCCCCGGAACGATGGGGTGCCCATTTCCAAACTCATCTGAGCATTTTTTCGGTCAAGATTTGTCGGAGTGACCATGCCGCTCAGCTTGAATGTCCCTGTGGTGTCCAAGTCCGTTTCCAGAGCTGCAATTTTCAAACCGCGGGGCTTGGGTGTAGCTCCGGTATGCATAGTCGTTGGAGTAGTTGGAGTTGGAGCGATTGGTGCAGTTGCAGCCATTGGAGCAGATGGTGGTGAAACTGCAGGGATTGTCTCGGCATCTGCTGCAGTCATGACCTGATTCCGCATACTGCGATTGCTGCGGGACATCATTGGCTGCCTCTGCGAATAGGTCGGCGTCTCCAAGCTGGGCTGAGGAATGCAGGGCAAATCTTCGGCGTTCATCTCCAAAACTGGCCTTTGATAGCCAAAACCAGGTCTCTGCGGTGCTCGCATTGGAATGCTTGTGGCCAATGCACTTGAGACTTCAGGTCCCCAGTTTGCACCATGGACTGCTGACCGAACACTGCGAAAACTCCTGGGCATCATGGGCTGCCGTTGCGAGTTGGTCGGTGACGGCAAAACTGGAGGAGCTACTTCGCAGCCATCAGTCTTCACTTCCTGCAACACTCGCCGAGGAATCTGCACAAAATGACAAGAAAAAATATTGCAACTTGACAGGGACAAGACCAAAAGAAAGAAAAACAAGAAAGCCGATAAAACGCGCGACTCAAACTCTTCAAGCTTCTGGGCGGATGCTTTCAGCCAAGGACCCTTTTGAAGAAGGGCGTTCAACTGCCTTTCACCAAATGACTCAGTACTAGATGCTACTTCAGGTCGAAGCAATGTGATCTTACAAGATTCAATCAGCTAGGCTTGCATAACTTGCATAGGCTTGGCAGGTTTCTTGCCTGCAAGACTACGCCGCTGCTGCGGAAGGATGGAGTGCCTGCACAGACGGGCATCACACAACGTGCCATATTACTCAGCCTGCACAAGGATCTTAATCTTAACTCTCAAATCTCTCGACATTACGTATCTTTGACATGCCTCAAGACTGCTGCACACAACTCTTTATGTTCTTTACTTGTTGGTAGACGAGTTTTCAGCTGGCAGGCTGGGCAGGTAAACCCATTTGTATCCATTTGTGCCAAATGAAGACGAGGGAATCATGAACAGAAACTGCTTTCGAAAACACCACCGCCCCGCCTGTCTGCATCATATCTATACTGGGCTGAGTGCCATTGCCAGGGGTACTGTACCCCGCAGCGCTCGGAGGCCCTGCCTTGCTTGACAGCTTCTCTCTGCATTGTGACATAGAAAGATTTTTTGAAAAACTATGAGAAAAAACTGCTCAAGGACTTGCCCTGCTACATGTTCAACATCTTCCTTCAACATCTTCCAACTCCTTTCCTACCCCATGGATCCCCATGGCCAGTATGCCCATGTACCCAGTCCCTGTCAATGCCTGCACTACTTCACTCGAGATTTGAGGCCGTCGGATTGCAGAAGGGCAGGCCATCGGATTCCGTCGGATTCCGTCGGATCAGCGTCGGACGATCTACGAACTGAGGAAAACTCGAGCAGTGCTGCGTTCTTTTTGCTCGCCTTGTGAATCTTGGCCATCTATCATTCCATCTATCATCTCATCATCTCATCTCATTCCAAACGAACTTTCCCTGGATTGTCTCCAGAGTCTCATGGAATTGCTATCGTGGATCTTGCTTCCGGAAATCGGAAAAAAGTGGTTTTCTTGATGGACAAGGCCTCTTGCCATGCCAAGTCTAGTCTAGTTGCGCAGTGTTTGGATGGATTCTGTGCTCTATTCTATGTTTGGTATATCACCTTGTGAGCCAAAGGTTGAAAGATCCAAGTGGACCAATCAGGCAAAACATGGCAAAACTTGCGATTGTCAGAGTGAATCAGAATGAAACTTCCAACAATCCTAGGGTACATCAGTGTTGCATCAATCTCTTTAAAGGCTGCAGCAAATACAAATCCCTTTGAAAGAACCTGACCTCTGTAGTATGGTATGCCATTATGCCTTACTCGTGAGATCTTTGAGTAGGGGCCCTGCGAGTAAGCAACACCTGCACATCTGGCCTCAGGCAAAGGAACTCAAGAAATGGGACAAGAGCACTCGAATAGAGTCAAGAACCTTCAAGCATGGTGAGTGGAAGATGGCAAGTATCTATTCGGCCCCTTCGGCATGCGGTGTATCTTTCCAGAAAAGAAGAAAATGACACACTATGACACACTAGTAATAACAACAATAATGAAAGTGATTTAATGTGATTTAATGTGATTTAATGTGATTTAATTCAATGTGTACTCTCACCTTCATTTCAAGTAGCCGCATGATCTGAGGGTCAAGCCGCACACTCCGAGGTGTCTGACTATTCTGCCGGTCCTCCAGTGATTCCAGTGACTTCCAGATCTGTGGCCAATTCTGTTACCCTCTGGTAAACGTTTACATAGCAATGGAAAATCACCATGCTATCAATGGGAAAATCCACGAACTTTCTATGGGCCATGGCTTCCAGTTCGCTATGTCAGCCTGGGGCTGCCAAGTTACGGCTGCAGGTGGAATCGTTGGAGGCGACTGCCTTGCAAGACCGATGCTGCAGGGCAGCAAGTAGCGTCAATTGGCAGTGTGTCAAAACCCATGGAAACCCCTTTTTTGTTCACATCAAGTCATAGCTGGGATTTATGGATGTGAATAACCCACTAAAAATGGTATGAAAATAGCTATTGATCCATACTCAATTAGCATGATTTGGGATGATACCCTGCGCAAATTCTCCGGAATTTGCAACATGAAAAGAGCAGTGTCGATTGAATGTACGGCATGGAAGCTTGCAAGGTCGCGAAAGTGGCAACAGGAGACGCATGAACTGAAGCAAGCAGTCAGTCTTGAGGGTTGTGCATGCGCTTGCGGACTGCATGATATTGCCTCGCGACAAGCGTAGCTGTTTGTTATCAATGTATACAGTGCACGCCCGGTTGCTGTGACGATGCTTGACTTCAAGGGAAGCAGCGGTTCTTTCCAATTAGGGGCAACATCAACCTGAACCCAGGTCCATAGAGGGACTGGATATGGGATTCCAAATTACGGCGGTAGGATATCATGAGTTCAGCACAGCTAACTGAGCTTTCGGCGAGTTTGCCATGTACAGAAATTAGGAGCAAAAGCCTAAGGGCATGTTCCAACGCATTTTGAAGCATGCGCTCCCATGAATTCAGGGGCCAACAGGACTAGAATGGAAACATGCGGAAATGATGTTACACAAGCTTGTTTCGCCTAGATGTCCACTTCTGCCCAAACATAGGTCCATGTGTATTAGTTGACTGGTGCCAGGAGTGTTCAAACAAAGCAGGAATGCATGAAAATAAATAAATGACCGAAAGGCTTGTGTCACATTGTTATCTGCCACAGAAAGAGCCAAGACCAGAACCCCGACCCTGTGACCACTGCATGTAGTCTGCCGTCAGCAAAAGCAGGTGTGTTTGCCGATGAGCACTTGGCTTGCCGTGGAAGGTTTGACATGATTTGCTGCGCTGGAGGGCTACGTCCGGCTACGTCCAAAGTTCCATGCAATATCCAGTGTAGCTCCAATGTAAGTCCATGCAATTCCATATTGTTTATAGATGTTTATAGCTCATCTGAGCAAATGGGGGCAGGAAGTTGTTGCCAGTCGACAGCCCAGCTTGTCTCTCGAATCGCAACCCAATGAGAGTAGCTTCGTACAGTTGCAAACCATGCAAAGTCACGTGCGAAAGGAAGAACTCTTCTATCAATTTCTATCATCTATCTCCAATGCCATCAATGCAAGTACACTAAGTACACCTCTATCAACAAGTCTTATCATCTCATCCCAAATCAGTAGCTTCAACAGCCAATTATGTATAAAGGACCACACAAAATCAATCATCTGTTTGAAAGAAAAAACTGTTCCGACTCCCATTTCAAGTGCCGATCTCCGTCTTCTCACTGCATCTTGGAAGCTTCACGTCTGCCCAGCCTCTATGTGATGTCCTAGTCTCTTGCTGACACTATTTGCTTGAAGGCTGCTTACTCATCTACAGGTAACGTTAGAATTCAGAATAATTGCTACACTTCCTTGTCATGATCTCAGAGCGGGTCCGGACGGGAGTTAGACTGTGTCTCCTTGGTAATTTCTTCAAACAAGTTCAGCAGGTTTTTCAAAAGATTGCGAAAACAACTTGCGCTTTCAATCGATGATCGGTGTACCATTGAAGAAGTATGACATAGATTCATAGATTTCACATAGATTTGACATAGATTTGACTATGACACTTTCTTCAAGCCCCTGAATCCACTGAATCGCTTTGCATTTCAGGACTGCGGAATCTCATGGCCAGCTCAGAACAGGATCTTGGCGACCTCATTTCCCCTGCGCCGAAGGCCATGTCAACCGGAGGACGAGTCCAGCATGAACTCAACCGCTTTTAGATAGAAAAAAACCCGTTGAAGCAGCAACTACTTAACTATACTATTACTATACTTAACTACTTAGTAAATCTTAGTAACTACTTGACAGCATTTGAAATCAGCGATGACCCATTGGCCTTGCCATCACCCTTTCCACCCGGCTTTGGCGCATCCTTCAGGAACCTCAAGCTCAAAGAGTCTATTCGGTTGATTCTCAGTAGGGTGAATTGACATATAATTACAGTATCACTCCATGTAATTCTACCATATCTACCTCTGTATTATTCCAGATTTCCCATCTTGGACAGATTCTTCTCATTTTCACCTGAGCTTGAGAGTCTTGCAGTTACCTGTTCTTGGTCTGGGATTTGCACTGGTTAAAGGTCTCTGCAGGGTTCACAAGTTTGTCCTTGTCATCCTCAAGCCGCAAAAGTCAAGAACTCAATGACGCAAAGATGAGAGGTACACCATGGCACAACTTGAGCTGCAGACAGTGCCAAAGCAGTAATACGTGGCCGCCTAGGAGAGGAGCATGCTAGAGGCAAGCTCTCTGCATGTTACAAGCTCTGACAATGCCGAGCTGATTGCTCAGTGATCGTAACTGACCAAACTGAAGTTGTCCCAAAAAACTTCTCCAATTTCAGTACAACAGTCACTCGGCGGTCGCTCGACGGTCCCCGAGAGTCCTGAGGGAGGGACATGGCGGTCTTCGGCACCTCTCATTGCTCCGAGGAAGCTTTCGAAGCCAGAGTCAGTTGAGGACATGTCTTCAGCCTGTGAGCAAAGCTGCAAAGCAAATTCTTTTCCGTTTCGGCTGCGTTTACACTTTTCATATCTTTTCATATCTTTTCATATCTTTTCATATCTTTCGATTTGTACCGTCTCATTCTCTCTTTGCATTTCCACTTTTCGCCACTGCATTGAGACAGCGCCTGGCCTTCGACCAAACCCTCAGACCTAAAGACGAAACGAGCTGGGCCAAGCTTGCGAAGGAAGCGCGCGACCTTTTCCACCCTGATTTCCACAATGTTTCCACAGCAACCATCTGCAACTCCCACGCAACACAGTACAACAAAATGCAAGAAAGCATAAGAAAGCTGAAACACTCCTGGGGCAGGTTTTATGGTGTGTCTTGCTTTCCTGCTCACCCTAATCTTTTAGATTTTTTTAGTAGGAGAAGTGTCCATGAATCAAACTCAGGAATTGAAAGATTCCGACAAGGTACTCTAAGAAAATCTACACTAGGCTGACTGGGTGTGCTCAAACATCGATGCATGATAACTTGAGCTTAACATGGTAGGACTTTTCATCCCGCAAATATTGTTTCTCTCCAGCTTCCGTTCTTGCCATCGCTGAAGACTCCTGGCTGCGTGCTATGAAATGAATGGAAGCACCAGGGGCAATTTCTCATGTTTCCCTCACAGGTGCAGGTCCTTAGGCAAGCTGCTTTGCCTGGCCATAGAGGGTATCCAAGACCTTCAAGGAAAAGAAATCACAACTGGAGCGACTCCACTTGTTTTAAAATTCAACCTGCCGTAAGTCGCCGTAAGTCGCCGTAAGTCAAGTTGTGAATTTTGTGAATTGGGGATGGGTCAAAACCTTGTACCCCTGGTGAACATCAAAATAGCTGGTAAATAGATGTTCATCCCACTAAAAATGTATATATAGGTATTGACTATTGACCCATACCCAATTGTGTGAATTTGCAAAGCCAAGGCATCCAAGGCATCCAAGGCATCCAAGGCGCCTCTGATGTGTTCTTGATTGTCTTCAATGAATTGTCGTATGTTGAGCTCACCTCAACAACTCACACTGTCAGTGACTGTGAGACTCACACATCAGCATCGGCGACTCACCAATGTTTGCAACCAGCAGGTTGCCTCAGATGACTCAAGCACTCAAAGCAAGAGTCTTTCTCAACTCCAGGCCTGCTGTTGATCAAACACGATGAGAACACCCACGCCTGTGCGAGATTTTGAGATCCAGGATGATCCGGGACATGTTACAATTCCACAATGGCTGGATCGGCACAGGCTACAGAGTGCTACAGGTGTCATTCTTTGTGCCTTGGTCCAGAGTGCCATTGAGCTTCTGGTCCAAGATCATCTCACTTAGCTTTGCCTCTGATCTGATTAGGAATGCAATTGAACGCAATTGAATGCAATTCATGTAGGTGTCATGTGAAGGACCAGAAGAGTTTGTCCATAGAAGGCAGAAAGCAGGACTGCAAAGGAGAGACTGAAGAATTATGGAACTACAAACGCTGCCAACATCTGTGAACGCACCCATCTTGGGCCTGAGTTCGAACCAAAGGCAGCTCAATGAGCTCAGCTACATGAGTGATCTCAACCCGGCTGAAGGGTTCCAATATCCTCCCGCTGTTTCACAGAGTTTTTTTCACTACAACATACATCAACATACTACATGCATGTAGGTCATGTGCATTACACGTGCATCAGTGCAGCTTCCTGCCCAATCCAGATTTCAACCTGTCACACACCACGAGCTCCTAAGGATGTTCTGCTCCAAGAGAGTCTCGTTGAGATCGGAAAGGTGGAATTGAATGATGGGGTCCTGGAGCAAATTTCATGGATCGATGCTGCTAGCTGCTAGCAGGTTGCTAGGCTGCTTGTATGTGTCGATGAGTCACATTTTAGTATGATTCAATATGATTCATAGTATCATGGTAGGCTCTCAGGCACATCAGAACGTCCTCAGAGAGCTGATGCTTGTGCTGCTCCAGGACTGCTTCGAATTTCTTCAGCGACCGAGCCTGACTCTCCCAACACTCCTTGTTTGTTTCACCTTTTCATGTCACTACCTCAGAACCCATTTATACTATATATATATTATATTATTATATGTATATATGTGTATGATATGTATGTGTATAATATATATATATATGCTATCACATACTCACTCTCCCACTCAAGCGCCAACACACAGTCTATGGGATCGTCAATTTCCTACTCTTGACTCATCCGGGAGCTGTTTGTTGTGTGGGACCAAACCACAGTGCATCACATCCCTATCTCTGCTTGCCTCGTGCGCACTGGCGACTGCTGCCATGGCGTCGATCTCTGGTCCCACATACTGCAGCCCTGCAGAGTGTCAAACATGAAAAAACGATAAAAAACGTACAACTCTCGTATGGTCAAGGCATACGTCAGAGTGTGTTTCGCGGAAGAATTCACAAGAACATCTGACAGGTGGCTGAAGGCACAGAAGCTAAAGTAGTAAAGAAGCATGAAGGCACTCATAGCACTCAAGGCACTCGTGACTTTCTCTCCAGTCTCAACTTCCCTAAGATCAAGACCAGACTTGCTGCTGATGATGGTGTTCGTTTCCTCAAAGGACCAGTTCGATGACCAGTTCGTATCAGAATGTGATCCCTGGAGCCCTGGAGATCCCTGGAGCTGTCCTTTGGCTGGTTGGACATAATCTTCGAAAGAAGCATGTACTTCATCGCTGTTCTGGCCTCCATGGGACTCCATGAGGAAATGTTATCAATGTTGCAGCAATTCACGAGCTCAAAATAGCTCAAAGCTCAAAGAGGTATCAACGGTATCAACGGTATCAAGCCATGCCTTGGCCGTACTGCTTGTCTGGTGGTAGGCCTCGAAAGCCTCATAGAAGTAGGAGAAAGCTGTCCGATGATCCTTGCACAATAGAATCAACAGAGAGCAAGACAACAAGACGACCTGAAAACACACAGAAGCAGATTTTGCCTTGGCTACGCATTGGCTACACATTGGCTGCGCACAAGCTTCACATTGCAACATTGCAACATTGCAACAGGCTGGGCAAAGAAATATTTTCACACTTTGGACTTTGGACATCGACCGTTTGCTCTTGCCTTCTCGCGGGCACTGAGAACCCCTGACAGCAGGTCAATCTCAGCCTTGGACAAAGCACAGTCAAGAGAATGCTCTGACATATTCTGACATGCTATCTATATCTATCTATGATCTTGATTTACGTTCCTTTTGTATCCTTTTGTATCCTTTTGTGCTGTCTTGTTGATACTTTTCCGAGGTTGTCCCAACAGTTCTGGTCCAAAGATGTCCAAAGTTCATCGAATCTGCCTGGAGTAAAGGCGGACAGTGGATGGCATTGGCCTCACAGCCACGCGGCCACGCGGCCACGAGGCCGGATTCGACGTGACACATCTCAATCATTCGAATCATTCTGGATCTTGATGATCAATGGTTGATGATCAATTTCTGGATGATCTTGGTAGTTCATGGTAGTTCAATCATGTTCAATCTCCGTGCAAAACACCATAAAACACCCAAGGTTCAAACGTTCGTTTTTGCTGCAGTGAGAGCCGCCTTCGCCTCCGCCAAAATGGCCAAGTTACATTCCAACGATGCTTTTGAACGACAAAGGATCCATCCCACAATATGAATATAACTGGTCCTTCAAATTCCATCAGTCGTTCGTTGCCGCAGCAAGAAACGTCTCGTTCCCAGGTAAAAGCTGGATAGCTCTTGCCTTTGGCATATTCTGCACAGCATAGTGAACGCGGCACTCGATGTTGTGAATCCTGAAACGTGGAGCTTCAGTGAGATCGGAATGCGAAGCAAAACATTCAAAATCACTCAGGTCTCAAATGTTCTTGCGACTCTTCATCACCAGTACAGCTCTCTGGTCTAGTGCCATGTGTGGCAGATTGTGGCAGCAAGACTCGATTAAGCGAGGCAGCTCTACTCGACAAGAAGCAGCTTGTCATCCAGTTTCTTGACTTCAGACAGAAGCCTCCTGGCAGAACACAAGGCCACGGATGCCACGCTTCGACCGAGCTTCGGTGCCGTGGCTTCAAAATGACTTTCTGCCTCTGCCGCAGAAAATTTCACATTATTCTATCAGTTACTGAGACTTTAAGTTGTAAGCATCTTGAAGCATTATTAAACTGACTCGTATGCAACTTGAATGAAATGCGTCATGACTGCAAACTTTCAAAGGCAAACATTCCACCGGAATCGTTGCAAGAACTCTGCCCGGTGAGAATCAAATTCTGAAGGGAGTACGTTAGCAGCTCCAAAGAATCCTGGTACTTAAGCTCCACCCTTAGTCTCGCTTGCGTTTCTTGCACTCCGGGGAAAAAGCGTCAAACACACCCCAAATCTCCCCAAATGCAAGCGACTTCCACGAGCGACCAACAAATCAATTGTCGGCATCTGTCCATGTCTGTCTGTCCTATCTCACTGTTTGGCCCTCCAAGCATCAGGCAGGTACAACCCAGCGAGCTTCGTCTCTACTCTGTGGCGCCTGAACAACCGGTCACATTTGAAAGACTCCATTACACATCAAGCCACCGCAATCTTCAGAAAAACGATTGAGTGCCGTGCAGAAAAGTTCTCTTCTCGCCTCATTCACACTAGGAGTGCATTTCAAATGCATTTTGAGGTGGCAACTGTTGTGTGTTTCGTTGCTTGGCATGGCATGACATGCTGGAGTGCATCATAGCCATACACGCATAGCTGAGGACAACACCTTTGCACCACAGGATGCAATCCTTGCACATTTCTATCTGCAAAGCCTGACAGGAGAGACGTTGTCCCCGACTTATCGAGTCCACCACAGTCCACCGTCCCCAAGTCTTGCCTGCGAGCCCTCTGTTTTTGCCAAGAGGTCAATGAGGTGTCTAACGATCTTTGCTGTCTTGGCCTAGCAGATTGCACGAGAAGTGCTGCAAAGATCATGTCGTGGGAGGCAAGGTCATCCCAGCTGGTGATGGATTTAAGATGATTTAAGTTCAGAAAGCTGCAAATGAAGTTGTCATAGAGCATAATGAGTCAAAAGAACAAAAGCTGCGCATCAGTTTGAACTATTGCCCGTATCAATTCAATACAAAAAAAATGGACTTCATCATTCATGTCAACTCAGAATAACTCTGTTAGCAGTTCGGGCTCAAAAAATCAACAGCTGGAAACATGACCCCAAAATGCGCTCTCAGCCAACTTAAATAGCAAATTGATTAGGCTGAGGCTACAAGGTATGAATCTCACGAAGTGGGACAAGAAGGCTGAGCCAAGAGTTCGGTGATGCTTAGTTGGTGTGTGGCTGCGACTTCAATGCAACTCAGCGCCTTTGGCAACTCTGAAAAGAGGGGCCGGAGGTCCTTGAACAAATGGAAGTGTGAAAAGAACGTGAAATTGTGAAATGGCCCCGAAGGCCCGAAGGCCCCCACAATCCCCCTGAAAGCCAGGTTCGACGAAAAATCAGTGAGCAATGCACTTGAAAAATCCACAGTTTAACGGTTAAACGGCTGTCCGACATGAACACAAAGCCTCCACACATAACACTGCGGACAGTTTGCCCTCTTCGTTCGGGCTTCCTTGAGCTTCCTAGTCACTGCATCGGCGTCCTTGCTGAGGGACGAGATGTCCTGCGGCAATTTCTTCGCCACTAGGAGGTCCCCAAGAGCCTCATCAGAGGAACAAATTCCCTCGAACCAAGCAGCAACGAGAAAAAAAAAACAGAGTCACAAGTTCTGAGAATCACATAGCGTTCCCTGTTTGAAAGCACCGAGGTCGTCACGTAAATCGCTTTTTCTCTATACTTTGCATTTGGATCCTCGTCTAGATCACTATGCCCGAGTTCAAGACATGCTTCAAGCGCTAAAAAAATCCTTCTGCAAGGCAGTAACCACACAGCCCACTTGGCAATAAACTTCTGTGCCTCAACATCCTGCTTGAAGATGATTTCCTTGTAGGCCTCGGGATTCACAAGATTTTAAAAAAGTCCTCATCCTTCAGGTCCTTCAGACATACTGACATACTTTAGCTGCGATAATCTGCGATACATGATCACATCATCTGCACACATCACCTCAGATGGCCATGTCAGAATACGTCAGAACAGGCACCTCTTTGGCCTTGGAGGCATCTTTCACTTCAAGGCTTTGTGCCTCGGCTTGGCTTCATGTTTTGTTTTTGCGTCCATGGGTACAAAACGCAAGACATCTCAAGACTCGAAACCTTGCTTTGAAAAACATATCTCTCGTGTCTATCTTCCGATTTGGAATGAAACATGGGCAAGACCGGCCCTGCGAACCTTGTCGAGAAGGTCTTCAAAGACCTTCTTAGCGGCCTCACTGGCCTCCGCGAAGAGGTCAAAGCATGTTAAAGCCCTAAAAGCCTTGGTCCTTTGGACTCGCTCGGTGACCCATTCGGTGACTTGTCATGACGCGCCTCCATCTCATCGTCCACCTCCATCGGGTCATCAGCCTCCAAGCACTCGCAAAGACACAAGGCCACATGACCAAAGGATGTGAAAGGACAGCACAACAACACTGTGACAACGCAGGCTACATAGCTACACATACTGAGAGATAACAAACACTTTGCGGCGTGCAAAGAGAATGCCTTTCGCACTCTGCAGGCAAACAACTCCAGTTGGAGCACACCTTGTCTACCATGTCAGCTGCAGACACCGTGGAACAATTTTGTCAGGATCAGCTTGAGCCGTAGACACAACGGACACATCATCATACACAGCTCACACCGATACAGCGCTTCAACCAAGTGATTCTGCAAATACCCAACAGTACCCAACTATTGTTGAATAGCAAACTTGCAACACAACTCAGGATGACCATGATTTGAAGCGTGCAAGCTCCAGTGGAGGGCGAACCTCGAAGGAGATTACCTGATGAACGGCCATTGAGAGAGATGTAAACGGATTATAATATATATATATATGTATATATACACAGAAAAAGGTGTCAGCGTCTAAGAACGCACAATCTATTCACAGCGACCCACCTTCCCTCTGCCACCTTCGATGCTAGCCACCAACTCATTGCTGGGACTGGCACGATGCAGTACTTGCATTGCCCATGATTTGAAAGGAACCAAAGAACATCCGAATGCTACAAAAAGATACAAAACAAAATACCAAAGAACTACACTTAGAACTACACTTGAGGGCACGCATACATTAGTGATTGAAGATCTATCACTCCATTCTTATCGGGTGTTGATATCAATTCCAGAACAGCACGGATTGACCATTGATCTCTTGGAAGGATTTTTTCGAACGTTCATATCATCTGGTCATGCCATGTCATGCCCACATCTTCCCAGGAGAAAGTCCTCCGTCTTTCAAGGCGACTTTGGGAGGGATGATGCACCACGTCACCTACGGTTTCAAGGTCGAAACACAAATTGAAGCATGTCCAAACTGGGGTAACTGGGTGACACACGCGATATATCGCGATATCATGCAATCCAGGAAGCCACTAGTGACCACTAATGCTGAGGATAGAGCCATTCGGGCAAACGTCAGGCCCATACAAAGGTGCTTGGGTCTGCAGCAAAGCTTCAGATCGGAACGAAGTGCTCTGCATCACATTGTGTCACTGTCACTGTCGGTTTTCACATGGTCAAGCATTGTCTCTATCTCAGCCTACGATTTGGAGGCACCTCTAAGATTGTCGCCACGTTCCCCTTTGCATCGACCTGCACAAGAACAAGCGCTTCAAGATGCTTCAAGCTTCAAAATCAACCGAAATCATTGACTTTGCCGAAGACTTTCGACGCCTTGCTCAGCTTCTGCTTGTCTGATTTCCGAAGAAGAACCACCTTGACAAACAATACAAACATAATGCAAACGCAGACGCTACATGGCAAGGCTGTCAAAACACGGATCAGTTTCAGTTTCAGGACGGTCGAGGGCCAGGCAAAGTCTGCAGTACTGTTCGGAACGATGTGGTGTGGCTGCACAATTCACAGAGCTCTTCACAAAATATTGACAGGCAAAGTCTTCACAAAATCTTCACAAAGTCAGAATGTAATCAAATGTGTCAGAACTCACACAACATTGCAGAATCTCAAATGGCTACTCAATGTCTTGGAAGTGGATTAGATGTAGCCAGTGAATTTGCCAAGTACGCACAAGTACGCACGCGGCATCACGTGGCCTCAATGTTGGACAGCAAAGGCTGATATTTTCCATCGCGGTCATAGCACACGATGCGGTTTGTATCACTCACCTCAGGCTCGCTGCAGATTGGAGGCGTTCATCAACTGGTATTCATGGCACGTGCAAAATTTACGACGGAAACAGCTCTGTGTGTTGATCAAAATTGATCTCCAACACTGATAGTTTCTCCATGCATCGCAGTCTTCGCATGTTTTCGCAATCCGTCTTCCTGTCCCCCAATGTCCATCTGTCTACATATAAAAGCAACGAAATGCGGCACAGCAAAGGATGTACCATTGTCTTTTGATGTCTTTTGAATTATTTTTTTTAAGTCTCCTGTATTCCAGTGTGATTGCAGTGTGATGATTTCTTCGCGTACATATTGTATACATACTACTGAGACAGCGGCGAACAAGTTGTGATTCGTGTCAGCATGCGCTGAAAACTTGTCATTGTCATTGCGGTTCCACTGCACCTTGAAACGTGTGCTGAATTGGATATGACAAGTCCAGCATATGTTTGCTCACAAGCCGGTCTAAGCGAAAGTCAGATTTCAAATATGAGATGAGCGGATAAGATTCATTCTGAGAAGCAGTACAGTATCTAGAGGTACTTTTGCAATCAAGACGAATTTCAATCCCCCAACATTCTTCCTAGATTTGCAAGATCAGTCGAATCACTGAAATGTCACTGAAATGCAAAGGAAACAGCACGTTGAGCAGTTGAGCCTGATCAACTATCAACTCTTTGAAGACCAGTTCCGGCTTCAGGCCGCATGGGGGAGACCTTGTTCCACAATGTTCCACGTGGAACAATGTTCCACAATGTTCCACAATGTTCCACAATGTTCCACAAGGAATGGTCAACAAGTCCTCACACGTCGCAGCTTGGTTCATCTTCTTTAAATTCAAATGATTCGCATCTCTGTACAAATTCATGATTGGCGGGACGTGTATGATGTGCAGCAGGACTTGTGCTGAACAGAGTGTCTGTTCTGCTCTCTACAGATCTGCTCTGTAGGCAATTGAGTCGCGGGACACTCTCATCCGTTTGGCACTCGGCCCGGGCTGCGTCCGCTCTGAACGCCTAGGTCTAGGTGTATTGAATTTTGAACACTGCACCCAAATCCCCAGACATATGTAACATATGTAAGACATTACAAAATAGTTTCATAGACTAGTCAACTAGTCCAAATGTTCAGGTCTTCCGGTAGATGACTCTGATGCTCTGAAGCCCGGAAGGACTTCCTTGGGGAAACTCAGGTGGATGCGGGGCTGATGGCGCCACGGCTCTTTCTGTCTCTCTTCGTTCAGAAGCGTCAGGAGATGCCATCGTCCTGCGAGCAACAACCGATTGTAGCGGCACCAATTCTTCTCAAATGTCAAAGGTTTGTTTACAAAATTCAACCACGTATGTCAAATAAATTCAAAGCTGTCACCTGACTCTTACCTGACTGTCGCCAAACCTCATGATACCTCATGTGACCTCTCCCTGTCATAGTTCTTCCGGATCGAAACTTTCACAGGACACATAAACATCCGTAAACGCCGTAAACATGTCCACCTGCCTTCCAAGGCTCACACAAAGGCCAGTCAGAGTTTGTGCTGACTAAAACTCCAAGTTACACTTGTGATTCAACACTATAGTCACTATGAATCTGTAAGCCCTTTAAGCCCTGTAAGCCCTGTAGGCCCTGTAAGCCCTGTTGCAAACCAAAAGAATAGTGCTGCGTGCCAGGTGGCAGGGAGGCATCGCTTGGTGCTTTCAACGCGTTGAACTGTTCAAAATTGTTCGAAACATCTGCAAGTGTCCAGCTGTGTCCAGCTGAGCCAGGAGGCCAAGGGCCAAGGAGCACGGTGTCACTCGGTGTCACTCGGTGTCAGTGTCACTTAGACTTCATGGGAGGCCTCAAACTGAGTCAGACTGGGTCGAACTGGGGCGTTACATCCGCCTTTAAAACACGGCTTCATCCTAGGTGACTGATCCACAGGATTTGGCTATTCATAGGTGGTTGCTTTATCATCCACAGGTTCGAATCTTCCCAAGTGATACAGCCAAGCACCAAGAAGCATCAAGCATGTCAAAGAACATGAATAAACCCATGTACATCGATGTACCAGTTTCATTTTGTGTTGATCTGGTTTCCTCTACAGATCAGTGCAGAGGTCAGTCTGAGCTGTTCCACATTGCTCTGTTTTGACCTAAGCCTTAGCAAGAAACTGAGATCAACGCTTGAATCAACATGGATCAACAAGTCTGGCTGGCAGAATTTGGCCTTTTTCGCCCCTTGCTGCCTCCGAGCTGCGCCACTACTTGAGATTGTCTGGCACATGCCTCATTCCGTGTTACCCTGGTTGAGGTGCGGCAAATTTTGCTCCAGGCTTGGATGTCATTGAGAATAAACATGAGTACCCTCTGGTAAACATACAAATAGCTATTGAAAATGGCCATTTATAGTGAGTTTTCCCATTAAAAAGGGTGATTTCCATAGTTATGTTAAATTACCAGAGGGTAACCGAAGTATCCGGATACCGTGGGATGCTTCAACGCTGCCGCCCATGTCAGGATACAGGAGACCTGCATGGCCACAGGTCGCAGCTCAGCCAAGACGTTGGATGATGTGGACCTGGGACGTCTGTGGAACATGACGTGAATAGGTTGACACGGCAATTTCAGTCCCTCCAGTGAAGCTGGTGCCTTGTATCAACCGAATCGTTGTAGCATGTATCTATGTATCTATGTATCTATGTATCTATGTATCTATGTATCTATGTATCTATGTATCTATGTATCTATCTATCTATCTATCTATCTATCTATATCTCTATATCTCTATCTATCTATCTATCTATCTATCTATCTATCTATATCTCTATCTATCTATCTATATCTCTATCTATCTATCTATCTATCTATCCATCTATCTCTATCTATCTATCTATCTATCTATCTATATCTCTATCTATCTATCTATCTATCTATCTATCTCTATCTATCTATCTATCTATCTATCTATGTATCTATCTATCTATGTATCTATGTATCTATCTATCTATCTATCTATCTGTCTGTCTGTCTATCTATCTATCTATCTATCTATCTATATCTCTATCTATATATCTATCTATCTATCTATCTATCTATCTCTATCTATCTATCTATCTATCTATCTCTATCTATCTATCTATCTATCTATGTATCTATCTATCTATCTATCTATCTATCTTTCTATGTATCTACGTATCTACGTATCTATCTATCTATCTATCTATCTATGTATCTATCTATCTATCTATCTATCTATATCTCTATCTATCTATCTATCTATCTATCTATCTCTATCTATCTATCTCTATCTATCTATCTATCTATCTATGTATCTATGTATCTATGTATCTATCTATCTATCTATCTGTCTATCTATCTATCTATCTATCTATCTATCTATATCTCTATCTATATATCTATCTATCTATCTATCTATCTATGTATCTATCTATCTATCTATCTATCTATCTATGTACCTATCTATCTATGTATCTATGTATCTATGTATCTATGTATCTGTGTATCTATGTATCTATGTATCTATGTATCTATGTATCTATGTATCTATGTATCTATGTATCTATGTATCTATGTATCTATCTATCTATCTATCTATGTATCTATCTATCTATCTATCTATGTATCTATGTATCTATGTATCTATGTATCTATGTATCTATGTAATGTAATGTAATGTAATTTAATGTTATGTTATGGTATGTATGTATCTATCGATCTATATATGTATCTATGTATCTACGTATCTATGTATCTATGTATCTATGTATCTATGTATCTATGTATCTATGTATCTATGTATCTATGTATCTATGTATCTATGTATCTATGTATCTACGTATCTACGTATCTACGTATCTACGTATCTACGTATCTACGTATCTACGTATCTACGTATCTACGTATCTACGTATCTACGTATCTACGTATCTACGTATCTACGTATCTACGTA
>Ga0126342_10008470_pt1 | contig 18439 bp, 24 predicted proteins | sample Cyp1metagenome_FD_92528 | JGI IMG/M metagenome (GOLD analysis project Ga0126342, IMG submission 92528) | Coral microbial communities from Lord Howe Island, Old Settlement Bay, Australia - Cyphastrea 1 metagenome | ecosystem: Host-associated > Invertebrates > Cnidaria > Coral ...
TCTATATATTATATATTATATATTATATATTATATTATATATTATATATTATATATTATATATTATATTGTATATTATACATCATAAAATATAATGTATATATTATATATTATATATTATATATTATATATTATATATTATAAATTATATATTAAATATTATAAATGGTAAATTATATATTATATGTGAAATATTATATATTAAATATTATGTATTAAATATTATATATTAAATATTATATATTAAATATTATATTTTTAAATATTATATATTAAATATCATATATGAAATATTTTATATTAAATATTATATTTTATATATTATATATTAAATATTAAATATTATATATTATATATTATATATTATATGTCATATATTATATGTTATACATACATTTATTTATTTTAATTACATGTGCGATTGGCAAGGCAACCAGCACGAGCGAAGCCTTTGGGTCACAGAAGTTTCCCCTGACCACCTAACATACTAATGCGCAGTGATGCGCAGTGATGCGCCATCTCACACCAACGAGGATGCGTTATCTCACACCAACAATGCTGGAGATTTCATCATCAAAACATGATGCGGGTGTTCACAAAGCCCGCAGTTCGACAACTGGAATCTGTATATAATCACATTACAATCGGATACAATACATACTATGCATAATATAAGTATATTTTTTCAATTAATATACTAGAAATATTAGTCTCAAAAGTCAATTGCATATAAATACATTCTTATGTCTGGTCTCAAGAGTTGGCCACATGAGTGCAGGCAAAGCGACACTTTTTTTGTCAAGTGGGACCAGGCTGTCTGCACTGCCCCATGTGTCTGGCTGGTCCCAGTTCCAAAGTTTTTGCCAAATTTTCAAACCAGATTGACGCTGCAGCTGATTCGTCCAGTCTCTGTTCCAGCAACTCGTGAGGCATGTTCCTTGACGGATAGTCAGCAATGTCTGCTTCTGTCGGCACTCTGGCAAACCAAGTGCGCATGTTATTCTCAGCCTCACGCAGCAAGTGATACTCCATGAGCCGTTAAGGCACGATCCACGGATCAAAGAAAACCTTGCACCATCATTATCTCCAAAACAAACTTGCAAGCCAGTGCTTGTAGAAGACGCCCAAAAGTCAAGCGCCAAGATGCTTGCCAACAGCTCCAACTCATAGAATATTGTCTGCTTTTCCAACCCCCAAAAAGGGCACACTGTTCCATGGCCAGCGGTATTCCAAACCAACCAACGCAAGCACCCTGCTTATTGAAAAGTGCAGCACCTACACCACCAGTTTTGTCCTCTTGATCGCAAGCAGCATCAGTGTAAATAACCACTGGTCCAAAGGTTTCGCAGAAATCATCCTAGGCTTTCCCGTCTCCAAACGGTGCATCATCACGGTTAAAGCCAGCTTCAACTCCCGCTGCAACTTTGGCGAGCGACCATACGCATGCTCAGACAATTGTTTAAGGACCAGTGGCCCCAAACGTCCGTGAAGGAAAGAGTCTGCGAAACCCAGTCGGCCATGCAACATTAACGCTTCATTTTTCCCAAGAGTGCCAGCCTTCAAAGTAGAGGCCACCACGGCCTTCAAGTCTTGTATGCGCTGCTCTGTGTTCCTTATGGCCAGCAAGCGTTCACCAGAACGGGAAAGGTCGAATTCCACTCCCAGTGCTTTGCATACCTTGTCAAACATTGTGCTCTTCTTACCGTCTGTTGCAAACTGCCATCCCGTCAGCATGAAAATTAACTCCATGGCGTTCTTCGACGCCTCAACACTGCCTGGCAGGGAGGCTAAGGTGTAATCATCATAGAAGTTGGTGGTGAGCAGGTATAAGCCACGTGTCGCTATGGTGTAAAGAAGTCGAGCAAGGCGAAGAAAACTGTAGACACTATGTGTCGCTCCAAAAGGAAGCGTCAGCAACTGGTACACTTCAGGCCCCCCACTTCGCAGTTGTAAATGCAGAAGTAGGAGAACTGCAGGTGCTCCTCTTTGATGGGGACTTGCCTGTAAGCGCTTTTCAAGTCGTAAGTTTTCGCCAGTATCTCACACAGGCTTTTCCATGCTCACCACACCTTTGGAAAAACTCTCGCAAAACTGCAGCAAAAGTGTCAACCATGTGCAAGTCAACCTTTTTGTGGGAAGACGCAGTGTCATTTACTCCTGAGATGGAGTAGTCGTCTATCATGCTTGTTTTGTTGCGCTGAGCCAGGGGAAATCTTCGTGACACCACACTCCCTTTGGGAACCTGAGCAATCGGGCCAACTGCCCAACCAAGCCTGACCTCCTCACGTGTCTCATGATGCACCTGTCTGTCCACCTCCGCATCACCACTGCTGTGGCAGGCCGCAAAAATGGCCTGGTTCCACTTCTCTGACTTTCTTGTCAATTGAGACAAGGTCACCAAACATGGTTTGTAAAGCTCTTGAAACACCGCGCATTTTGGTATGTCTCCAGCCAGTGGTGAGCCGCTCCTCAACAAATCCAGTGCACCAGGGTCTTCATAATCCAAGCCGTCTATTATCTCCTGTGTCAACAAAAGCCGCTTGTTTTTGGTGGCTGCTTTGACATGCGGAGGCCGGTTGGCCAAGTCAGCTTTTTCAAGCGGCTCCAACCCCACCGCTCGTTTCAACCAGCGCCCGCACCAACCCATGTGATAAGCCACCAAAGTTTGCTCGCTCCATTCCATGTGCTTGTCCAACGCCACCTTCAAGTCTTTTGGAACGGCATAGTTGGATTTTGCAGGATGCCCAGATTCACAAGCCCGCTTTATAAACTGTTCACATGTCCAAGGCAACCCAAAAAATTCCTTGTACTTGGAGACATCATCCAATCCATTGCCATCTTCACATTCAACTCTTCTACGCTTTTTTGGCTCCGACTGTTCAACAGCCCCCATGGCAGTGTCGGAGACAAAAGCGCCACGTAAAAACCTGGCATACTTTGGCACTTCGACTGGCTGTACGCAACTGCAAAGGAGCATTGGGCTTTCCAAGCAACGCACATGGAACGTCAGAAGCTGCTTTAGCAAAGAAGGTAGCAGTTTGTTGAAATTCCGGCACCAGCGGAGGAATTTTGTTCCCTCTAGGTTGTAGCCCTGTAGCTAGCTGAAATTGCTTTGCAGATAAAAGGGGGTGATCTGCAAGGTCATGTAAACTCTGTGGCCTCAAGACAACACCATGGCCGGATGCAACTTGAAGGACAATCTGTACCAAAGCTATGCAGAGCTTTCGTGGGTACTGAGACTCAACTGATGTTGCCCAAACGCGTTGTCCTTCAGAATTGGTGGTGAAGCCCAAACCAAGGTGTTTGTGCGACCTGTCACAAACAGCATCCATTTGTGCAATCCCCTTGAATGATGCAACAATCCGCGTCCACTTGTCCCTCATCGAGCCATACATGCAGGCCTGAGAATCGGTGGAGAACAGCGGGTGATTCCGCATCAGCTCCAAAACATAGTCTGTCAGCCAAAACTAGGAACCTCTTGGGTTTTCCATTGTAGCCAACAACTCCTCTTGGGTTTTCCATTGTAGCCAACAACTTTCCACGCTGTACACACAAGGAAAAAAGGCGACACGTGTAGCGGAACAGCTCGTTTGCCAACTCCACCCTTTTGAGTTCAATTCCACTAAAACTTGGTAATCCATGCGGAAAATCACATGATCTCAAAGGCAAAGGTGCAAATGGAACATCTGCCCTGGGTATCTCCCGAGCCTTGCTTGCAGTACCGCGCACTGGGCACCCAAAGAAGCAAAGGGGATTGCAACCAATCCTCCAAGAGTTCACGACCTTCTGATTTCAAAAGATCCAGCTGAAAAATTGAGCAACGCGCATTGGGCTTTTTGGTCTTGTCAATGGCTATGCCACCCAATCCAAAATGCTTTGCAACTGAAGTCAAAACGGCTCCTCCAGCAAACACTTCAATCATGCATAACTGCTCAATGTGGAGACCATCCCAACCAAGCTTTCCAAGTTTCTGTGGTCACTTGTGTTGCAACAGCGAATGCTGTTGCTGGCACCGCGGTTCTGCGCACACGTGTAGCCCCTTTGGGCATTTCTCCCCAGGCTTCACTGTACCACTGTGCGAGCAACCAGCGATTGTATTGAATGCAAAGCAAATGGGTTCGTTGCTGGAGGTCTTGTGATACTTCCCCCGCAGCTCTGCTGGCATGGGCGGTGCTTTGCCCTTTCCACCACCTTTGCTCTTGCCCTTTCCATGCTGAGGCTGGTGTGCCGGCTGCTGATAAGGCGCAGGCCTTGTTGTCGCTGCATGAGAGGAAGACGTTTGCACTGGCTTGGCAAGAGGCCCAAGGTAAAGGCTGATCGCAGGATCGTTCCTCAAGTTCAGCAAAGCTTCACCCAGAGGGAATGTACCATCAGGAGCTTCTCGAACAGAAACATTCATGCTAGCCAGACGTGCCCATGCCGCCTTATCACAGCTAATCATCTGTGATAGTCCAGCTTTCACATACCCTGGAGGCACCTCCCTGTGAAGTGACTCAAACATGAATGTCTCCCAAGCACAGTGTTGCTGGAAGTAATCCTTTCAAACGCAAATGACAAACCACGCCTTGTCAGCGCGTAATGCAACTTGATCTCAGAATCGGTTGCACATTGGAGCTTGTCCTCCTGCTTCAAAATCGAAAATCAAAGCACCCTTCTCCTGCTTCAAAATCAAAGCACCCTTCTCCAGTGTGAACTCTCTTGACTTTGTAGCCCCTTGCGCTTCCAAACTGCGAGAAATGCAAACTGAAGGTTCCATCAACTTGATCGAGTTGTTCTCGAAAATGGCACAGGCCTTGTCAAGGAGAGCATGTGCTGGCTCCATCTCTCCTCGGATATCAATGCCTCTCAAATCGGCTTTCAGCTGATCCATTCTTTGGTTACGCTCGGCAAATGCCACTCTGCGAGGCTGTGCATCGTCTGTATGGTCCACCTGCTGCCGTAAGGTGGCAACTAAGTAAGTGTGAGCCTCAAATGCCATGCGTTTAATTGAGCTCGCCTCCGCCAATGTAGAAGCACGGCCAAGGGTGCGCTGCAGGAAATCTTCAACATCATTGTTTTGGATCGCTTGGCCCAGCTGGCCAACTGCAAACGCCAACCGGGATAAGTTGTCCACCCCGGCTCGGTGCAAGGAAGTGACAAACTGTTGCCCTAGGCCCAACTTCAAACATCTGTCAGAGAAATGGGCAGTGCTATCCAGCAACGACGTCATCTCTCACGTGGCTTCGACGCAAAGGATCTCAAATAAAGAAAATTACATGACATGACATGCAAGTGAAAATCCTACAAATCCAAATGGAGCAGCTTTCTGCACAAGTGAGTTCATGACTTTTCACGCTTGATAATTTGAACTTATGCAGCTTTCTGCAAATGACATGAGCTTTCTCCATGTCTCTTGTTTTGAGCTTTCTCAAACTCTTGGTTGCTTGAACCTTAGCAAACATAGCCGGCTTTCCGCCCATGCCCCCGTGGGAATGCAGCCGTTGCTGCTCAAGCTCGGCTGAAGGGCCAATCAAAAAAAATTGCAAACATGTCCCTCATGAACTGCAGCTTTCTGCCAAAATGAATTAATTCACTTGCAACCCGAATGGACATGTCAACTGAAGCAGCAGCTTTGACAACTTTTGCACGCGCTCGTGAAATCTCAAGTGACCTATCGCTTGGCTCGCTGCCGGGCTGACTCAATTGCATCGCCCAACTGATCCAGATTTCGAATCCTATTGCTATCCTTGGGAAAGCACTTCAAGCATTTCCGCGACCTAACACTCAAGACACGAGGCATCTTGACAAGGTTGTTTGACATCGCAATTCCACATGCAGCGATGTGACTGCCAATTTTCACTTTGTGAACAATTGAGCTCTTTCTGTGCCTAAAGAAATCAAGTCCATCTGGCACATTTTCTGAGTAAGCATGCAACGCAGGCCTTGGAACGATCGGCTCATCAGTGCTGGAGCTTGAGCTATCACTGGAGCTGTCACTGCCAGATGAACTATCAATTTCAATGACACCTTGGTGGGCGAGATCCAAGCTGAAAAGTGAAACTTGTTCGGCCGCTGAAACTTGTTCTGCTGCTCTTCTTTCACACTCTCAGCATCCATAGCAACATGCAAGGACTCAAGCGCAAACTCCAGAGGAGTGATGGCTGCGCCTAGCCGATTAGTGATGCAGGCGCCTGTCTCCACAATGTTGTGCAGCCGCTTAAGATGTTCCAAGTCCAATGGAGGCACCTGTCGGGTAGGACCCTTGGTTCAGGCGCTCAATGGCAGCAAAACCCAAGAGTCTTCTTGATTCCAAAATCACCTCTGTCTGTTTCAAATTCAACGTAAACTCGGCAAAACGCACAGTTTCCAAAAGGGTTGCAGCATTGGTGTAACCCCTACCAGTTGAACGTCGGCAGTCTCGTAGCCATGCAAAAAACTCCCAAACATCATGTTCAGTGAGAGGCAATGGGCTTGTAATCGCCTGTGTTGCATCGCTCCTCCACTTTGTATGCCACTTGAAATAACGCCCCAAACAAGCTGCACGTTTCAAAATAGTCTGAGGGCTCTTCACTCCAAATGACGCTCTCAAAGTTTCACTTGCTCGACAACCAGTGGGGTCCCTTTGCATGTCCTCAGCCAGCTGTTCACCTACTCCAGGCGCATGCCGCTCACATGAAAGCAAACCCAACCACTGTCCACAAGGTGTCCCTGCCAACAATTTCAGCAAAAGCACCAGTTTCCCAAGGCGATGTGAGCGACGGCGGGGTCTGAAAGAACTGTGAAAAGTTTGCAGTAACACCAAATTGCCACTGTGCATCTCTCACAATCGCTTGCTGTTCAGAAGACCTTGGCTCATGCTGTTCAGGAAAATTCTCTCTCGGTGTGCTAGGGCTTGGACAAAAAGACCCATCTCGATTCTCTGAGCAAGCGCCGTGAATACCCATTGTCATCTCTACCAGGCACAAATGAAGGCAAACTGGCAACGTCAAAAGTGCAAGCTTCAGGAAATTCAACCTGATTCCAATCCTCATGAGCCTCAATTGCATCACCTGATTCACTCAGCAAATCTACAGTTTCCGGCTCCATTGCAACGCCCGGCTACGCCACCATTAATCGCTTTTGGATCAATTTCACAGCGCTCCCACCGCACCCTCCCTTGAGTCAAAGTCTCAGCACATAGACATGTGACCCGAAATTAAAGAATTTCTAAACTCTATCGCCAAGACAACTTGATGATCAAGAGCAGCTGCGTCATTATGTATGTAACTGTAAATAGAAACATAAAAGTATATGCAGCATATATCACAGCATCCATGCAATGGCAGCATTTTTGCTGCCAGGCTGGGTGAGTCGCATAAACCGGGCACCTTGGGTGCTCGGTGGTGCTCCTACTTGGTCACCGACCATGGCGAAGACATGGCTGGGCTGACTTGCAAATGTTTGGTTTCTTGCCGTGGCAACCAACAAGCACAAAGAGTCCCCAACAGCCAGAAACAAAGAAATTTAACAAAAACGCAACGAGTGAAATGTGTTTATTGCCCAGCCCTTCTTACTCGAAAGGCCGGGCATGCAAGGCGCAATCACAGCACAAACACTTTATGAAAACCGTTTTTCCAAAAGCGTTTGCAATACTGAGGCAGCTGAAGGGCCAATATTCCCGAAGCTCGTGCGAAGGGTTTTTCTCAAAGAACCGCTGCCCGCCCCACGCTTTACTTCATCTACCTAACATACATCATCCACATCTCCTTTGTCCTTTACATCACCTACATCTTCTACACCATCTTCTCTACATCATCATCGTCATCCTTATCATCAACATCTATCTCGCCTACATCACCTACACCACCGACAAAATCTTTCCACCAACCTCTTCTACACGACATACATCATCTACAACACACACATTACCTCATTACCGACACCATTATCTATATCACTACATCCTCTACATCACCTACGTGTTCTATATCTGCATCTTACATCACTTACAACATCATCCGCATCATCTACAATATAGACAAGATCATCTATATCAGTTACATCAGCTACAGGTCTTCAACTTCTAGGTAGCTCCTACCAAACTTGAACAATGTCGTTTACACAGGAACTAACTTGCAGGTCATTTACTTCTCATTGAACTCCTACAAAACTCTTACAAGGTCATTTGCACGAAAATTGTTACACAGGAGCTGCTACACAAGAGCGCAGCTAACTTCCAGGTGATCAATCTGAACCCATGCAAAATCCTACTTCTCAAGTCCTTCTATTTCTCACTGGCGGCAGGGACGGCCAGGCGGTAGCTTACGAAATGTGACCCTCTGCGGCGCGTCGGACACCCAAACGTGTGGTGAAATACGGATTTTGTTTGTCCTTGGGCAACTCTCTGCGGAGATCGCGCGTGTTGGATGGGCAAACATGTGGTGTGGTGAAATGCGAATCTTCTTTGCTCCCAGCAACCGCGTCTGCGGAGATCGTGCATGTCGGACGCCCAAACATGTGGTGGAATGCGAATTTGTTTTGGCACAGGCAATCGTGCAGGTCGGACGCTCAAAGATGTGGCAAAATGCAATTTTGGTGAGGCCCGACGCCGCCCGTTCGCGCGAAATGAGAGGGTCAACCGCTAAAAACTGGTGTAAAATTGTGATTTTGAAAGCTCACACCTCTTGCGCATCCTCGCTTGTTGCCGTTGCAATCTTCTTTCCGCTCTTAAGTTGTACTGTCACTGCGTTGATCCTCATTCGTGGCTTCTTTGCTTGCTCTCCTGATTCCTCTGGTGTTGTAGCTGCTTGTTGTTGGGTGGTTTGTTTCCTACTTTTGCCTGCGCTACCTTCATGTACCTGGTCATCCAGTGACCTGCTTGTAGTGGGTGGTCTGCTGACCGGTGTCGTTGAAGTACCCAGTCTCATCGTAGTGTGGGTAGTCGATGTTGGTTCTCCTCCTGTTTTCTGTTTCTTTGTGTCTTCTGTTCTTGCCTTCTTTGCCTGTGCTGGTGTCGTGTCATCACGTTGTTGTGTAGGTCTGGCTGCAGGAACAGTTGTTCTGTCCTGCGACGAAGCTTGGCCATGTTGGTCGGTTGTCTCTGCCTGTTGTGCTTGTTCTGTACTTGCCTATGGGGTAGTGGTGGTAGTAGAAAGGCTGGTTGGAATCCAAGTGGTGGTGAAGGGTTCCACGGTGTACCTTTCACTGTTCCTAACCTTTGTTTATCGTACCTTGCTTCTCCCGCGAGTCTGCTCACTGTACGTGCTCGTAGTACCGCTCTGCCTGCAACACCTACGAAGGACGCACCTGTTGATGTACACTTTCCTAGCCAAGTACCTCTGAAGAACTTTGGCTCCAGCTTTGGTCGTTGTTTGAATGTAGGGACCATGTACATTACAGTTTCTCCAAATCCACATAGGGCTGCGGTGTGTGTATGTCCCCATCGTGCGTGATAGCTTGTGTACCCTTCAGCTCTGATGAGAAACCTGTTGATCAGGCATGCTGAGTGTCGTACTGCCCATGCCATCAGTGGATGGTCTGTGGGGATTTGTATGTTGTAGTTCTGCTGTACCTGTTGTCTGAGTGTTCTGATTCGTCCTGTCAGTGTACAGTGGTACCTTTCAACGTTCCCGTTGCTTTGCGGGCTGTACGCAGGTGAAAAGCGTACTGCCATGTTGCCACATGCTTTGGCTGTTGCTTTGAGTAATGCTATCAGGTACTCGTCCTTGTCGCTTTGTAGAATGCCTTCTGTTTGGCCACACTCCAAAAGTAATGCTTGTAAACAGGTCTGCGCGTAGCTGAACTGTGCTTGACTGTAATCATTGCTGCCATTGCCATGCCTGTTTGTATGTCGGTGAAATCAACTTGTACGATTGGCTGGCGCGATGTCTGCTTCGGGTGATTTGCTTGTCTGCCTTTTGCTTGTACGCAGATTGGACACCAACTTCTGTATGGCATGTGTGTGATGCTGTGTTCCTGGATTTCCTGTGGTGTCGGTTGTGTAGGCATTGTCATTGCCTTTGCTCGTGTTGCCATTTGAAGTGTATCGTCTTCAGTGAGCAGATCCTCGCTGTACTCCATGCTTCCTTCAAAGGTTGTGGATCCTGTCCAGTGTTCTTTCCTTGTAGGTTGCGGCTCAACTGCCCAGTTGCCTTCAATTCTCTTGATGGTGTCCCCGGAGTGTATGTTTGTGTATCGTGTTGGTAGAAGCTTGTTGATGTCTGGTCCATTGCCTTCAGGAGTTGGTGCGTAGAATTCTGTTCTGGGTATCGCATGTACTCTCTTCCAATGTCTTCCTTCTCTGATCCAATAGCCTGTTGTGCGTTGTGCTTTCTCTGGTGGTGGAATTGTTGTCTCCTTTTCAGGTTGCTTGCCCGTATGCCTCATAAGCACGGGTGTGCTAGTGCTTTGCTTGCTTTGTGCTTGCTTCTGCTGGATCCTCGTTGTACCTTCCTTTTGTTCAGGAAATATCCTGAACCATGTTTCTCCTTGCCAAAGGCCTCCTGTCGGCTCTCTGTTCCTCGGTTCCTTCGTCAATGTTTTGTACTGATCCTCCAGTACAAGGGGCTCCTGCTGTTCTCTGTGGATAACTGTTCTTCTGTAGTTGTCAACCTGTCCAAAGGTGCTGGACATGTAGATTGCTTACCGTGGTCTGGTGTGAACATTGCTTTCCTGTCTCGCTTGGGTACTCTAACCAGGTACCCTTGCTTGTTGTACTTCCAATAGTCGTTGTTTCCTCCTTGTGTCGGTGCAATCATTGCTGCTTGTCCTTTTGTTGTATTCCTGATGACCAGGCTGTATCTTTGTTCAAGAGGTGCGAGTTCAATTTGCATGTATAGAAGTTGGTTCTTCTTTGTCAGTGGTGCCTTGAATCCTTGTCCATGTGTGATTGCTGACTCTGTACCTGTTAGTGTGAGGCTGAAGCCTTGTGCCAGCAACCTTGTAACGCTGACGTTTGGATGTTGTATTCCTTCACATACGTAAAAGGGAATTACCAGTTGTTTTCCTTGTCTGTTGTAGAACCTGATCTTGAGTGGCTCATCTGAAACTGAGCGCAGTGGTGGTGTCTCCAGTGGTGTAAGTGTCTGTAGTGGGGAAGTCTGCACCAAAGCTTGGTGAACAGACATGCACTGCTGCTCCACTGTCAACCATGATTGCTACTGTTGAGTCCGTGTTGAGGTCTGTGCGTGTAACTGACGCTACAAGCAGTTCTTCAATCTTCACTGAAGAAACTGCCTGTGCTTGTTGCAGGGTTGGTGCTTGTTGTTGTGTGTACTCTGGTGCCTGTTGCTCTGGAAACCATTGTTGCTCATACTGCCATGCTTCTTGCTCATTCCATTGTGGGTAGTGTGGGTCATACGGTCGTTGGTTGTACTGCTCCTCATCATAGTAGTGTTGTTGTTGTTGTTGTTGTTGTTGTTGTTGTTGTTGTTGTTGTTGGTCCGTGCTTTGTTCTCCTGTCGCTTCTGCCACGTTGTGCACTCGTACACGGCAATCTCTTACCATGTGACCCATATGTCCGCATTTGTGGCATGCTCCTTTGCCTTTTCCTTTGTCTCCTTGCCATGAAGGGGTCTTTTGCCTTTTGTCTTTCCTTTGACCGGTGTGTATCCTGATCCTTTGAACGCATTGCCGTAACCAATTGGTGTTTGTGCTTTGCCTTTGCCATATCCACTGTTGTTGTATCCTGTGTATCCTTCTCCTTTGTTGTGTCATCGTGTCTTTCCTTTACTTCGTCCTTTGTATATAGCTCTTTCCTTTGCCCTTGTGCTTTCCTTTTCCTTTGTACACCAAACCAATGTCCATTGGTTGTGGGTCTGTTGAACCTGCACTTGTGTTGAGTGCTTGTTGTTGGGCTCGCATCTTGGAAAATGCTGTACTTGCTCTGTGATACCCAGGAATGAGCAGCTCAAGTACATCAGCAAAACGCTGAACTGTACCTGCTCGGAGTTGTAGGTATTGTTGTAGTGCTCCATTTGTTTCGTTGAGTAGTACTGCAATTTTGATGTTGTCTGGTATTGGTGCTTGGTTGTTCCTTTCGTACTGGGTGGTTTCAAACTCCCATGTTGTCAATGACTCTTCAAAATTCTGTTCGTTGAATTGTGGCTTGAGCAGTTTTGTAAGGTATCCTACACAGCGTGTACCGACTGGTATCGAGAACCTGTTGTGTAGTTGCCTGGTCTCCAAGCCTTGTGCTTGTGTACTGTGCTGTCTGCACAGTACTGCTGCTTGTCCTGAACAAGCTGAGCAGTATGTGGCGTAGGTCTCTACTGAGGTGTACCCAAAGTTGTGCTTCTTGTGGTGTAGCTGCTCCATCTCTAAGAAGGGCATCTGCAACCTCCATGATGGATGTTTCTGCTGTTTGTAGTAGTCGTGGGAATTCTGAGTTTTGTAGCCCAAGGCAAGCTACCGTCTTGTGCTTCCATTCCTCAAATGTTGCATAGCTTCCTGTGAAGTATGGTGGTTGTAGTTTGTACCTGTGCGTTGATTGCAGTTCTCCTCCAGCTACGGCCACGTTTGTCTTGTTGTACTCTCTCAACTGCTGTCGCTTTGTTGCTGTGCATTGGAGCTCACCCTGTCCTGTATCCTCCAGGGATCACTGCTCCGCTACAACTCAGTTGAACTGTCTCTCACTCTGTACTGACAATCTCCCTGTAGCCCAGCAGCTGTACCATGAGCTGCACTTCCCACTGTGTACGCTCAAGGGCCCTGTATTGAGCCAAGTCATGTACCAAGCCAGGTATGTACCAACTCCAGATATACACAACTGTACACAGGTGAGCATGTACATGCATGGCGGCATCTGTATTACCAATCATCATCACCATCATCATCATCATCATCATTTTCTCTTGTGTATTATCTTCTCGTCTCCTCCCTCCTGGATTCTTTCGGGCCACACTGTCGTCTAGTGTTTTATCCATGTGCGGGTGCCGTATCATTCCCGGATGCGTAGCAAGGGTTCCCGTTTCACTCTGGGGGACCCTTCGCAACCGTTCGCAACCGTCCGCAACCGTCCGCGACCGTTCGCAACCGTCCGCGTGAGGGCCGTATGGCCGTGCCTATGGTAAGTTTTGCAAAAGGGATCATTTTTGGAGGTTTGAAACGGCGCGTTGCTTTGTTTCGCGTGGCAAGAGTGGCACTTCGTGACATGACATTCAGACATGTTTCGTAACGTGTGGAAAGTCGTTTTGTGTGGCAGGCGCAATACTTTAGCGACGTTTTCAGAAGATGCGTTGCAGTTTTCCTGGCAAGCGCAGCACTTTGGACGTGTCCATTGTCATTTTGCGTCGCAGGCGCAGCACTTTAGACGTGTCGCGTTGCGCGTTTTTGCGAGTCGCATTGTCAGGGCTGCGTCAAGTGGCAACAAGGTGCAAATTCCGTGGCAGGTGTTGCCTTTTGTGAGATGTGATGAAAAATTGACGGAAGCCTCGCACGAGAAATCGATTTTGAGGTAGCAAATTTGGAGGTTCATAAGAAACCCGTGGGGAAACGTTGATTTTGAAGCTACAAAGTAAAGTATGAAAATTGGAGGAGGTCTCGCGCGAAATGCTCGTTTTGATGGTCCAACGTGTCTCGTCTCGAGTCTCTGGTTTTCCTGTGGCCTCGCCGTGTATATGGGGGAAGCTGCAAAACCTCTCCTTTTCGAAGGTTTCCAAACAGGTTGTCATGTCGTTTTGCGTGGCAGGCGTGGCACTTCGTGACAGTCCAACCCGTTTGATAACGTGTCGAAAGTTGTTTTATGTGGCAGGCGCTATACTTTTTGCGTCGTTTTCACAAGATGAGTTGCAGTTTTCGTGGCAGACGCGGCACTTTGGAGACCTCCATCGTCATTTTGCGTGGCAGGCGCAGGACTTCAGACGTGTCGCATTGCGTGCTCTACACTCCACGCTCCGCACTCTACACTCTAGACTCCACACTCCACACTTTACAGTCGACACTTTGCACTTTACACTCCACACTTTACACTTTACACTTCACACCCCACACTTTACACTCCACACTTTACACTCCACACTTTACACTCCACACTTTACACTCCACTCTACGCTCCACACTCCACACTTTTATTTTCACACTTTACATTCCACGCTTTACACTTGACACTTTACACTCCAGACTCTACACTCCACACTCCACACTTAGCACGCCACCTTCTTCCATATTCCACAGTCTACGGTGCACTGGTATGGTAACAGGTAAGAGGAGAAAATGTACAAGACTGTTCAAATAAACTGGTTCACAAAAGTGTTCTACGTGACTGCATATCCATGTGTTTCGACATCTGTGCCATTAACATGCGTGTGAGCATTCGGGTTCGTGGGCTGCATCTTGTTTTTTGAAGCAAAACTAGTTCTTCAATCTCTCCGTTCCGTTAGAAGAACAATGTAAAAAAACTTCAAACTTTGCAGTATTGTGTTGTTCCTATTCTTGGAACCTTGTTCTTGAAAACGTTGCTTGACACTTGTTCATCGGGACCTTGCTTGGGAACCTGTTCTTTGGGAGCCTTGCTTGGGAACCTGTTCTTGGGAGCAAAAGGTGGATTGAAATTTGTTTATCGGAACCTTGTATGGGAATCTGTTCTTGCGGAACTTGCTTCGAAACCTTGCTTCCAACTCTTCGTAACTTGCTTGGGAACCTTATTTGGGTTCGGAACCTTGCTTGGGATTCTGTTCTTGCATCCAAAATTGCTTGCAGCTGTTCTTCGAAATTTTGCTTGGGAAATTATTCTTGGAAAGCTGTTCCTGGGAACATGAGCAACCTGTTCTTGGGAACCTTGCTCGGGAACCTGTTCGTTGTGAAACTTTCTTGCCACCTGGCTTTGGAACCTTGCTTGACAACCTTGCCCGTTTACCTATTATTCAAAACCTTGCTAGCGAATCTGTGATTTAAAGCCTTGCTTAGGAACCTTGCTTTGAATCCTTGCTTGGGAACCTGTTCGTGGGAACCCTGCTGGCAACCTATTGTTCGGAACCTTCCTAAAGAATTTGTTCTTGGAACCTGAACCTCTTCTTGGGAACCTGTTCTTCGAATCCTTGCTTGGGAACCTGTTCTTGCGAACCTTGCTTGCAAACCTGTTCTTGGGAACCTTGCTTGGGGGCCTGTTCGTGGAAACCTGTTCTTGGGAACCTTGCTTGCGAACCTGTTCCTGGAAACCTTGCTTGGGAACCTTGGATTTGGCTGCTCCGACCTGCTGTGAGACCTCTACTGAACTGGCTGAAGACCCCAAGCTTACGCTGTTAGGGAACAAAAAATACAAACAACGGGATTTGATTTAGCTAGCACAAAAGAAAAGTAAACTTAGGTTTTATATGGTTAAATGTTTAATGGAGTATCAATGCGGAGAATGATGAAAGATTAGTGTCAAGCCTCGATGAATAAACCCTGGGCTGTTGATCCCTGGAAGGTGCTTTTCAACGACGGCATTCCGGCATGGAAAAGCGCGCTTTCTGCAAAATTATGCAACTAAACTGGATGCGGGTTCCAACATGTTCCGACCATCGTGCAGCGCATGTTGGGTTTCCATAACACCAATTAGCTCAGCACATGGTGCCGAAAAACTGTATCAACACTATGTCGTGACATATGTTCTTACATCCTATCTTGCATCTTATCTGACATATATTCTGACATGCTTGCTATGTGACATTCTGTCGGACATTTTCTCTGACATACATTCTGGCATTCCATTTGACATATATTCTGACGTTCTATTTGGCATGTTAACTGACATTCTATCTGATGGCCTTCTATCTTCCAGTCCCATCTGACATAAGACATATGTTCCGACACTTTATCTGGCATTCTATCTGCAATTCTATCTCACATTCTGGCATTCTGATATACGGTTCCCCAGAGAGCTGGCAAGCTTGGTGTATCTGTCCGGAGCAGGTGTGTATGTGTCTGGCTTGGCGCGCGCGGGGAGTCGGGAAGCTCTGTGAAAATCCCTCACGTGGCAGGTTCGGGGAAAGTTGTTTCTATACATGTGTTTATCTAATTGTTTATACGTATGTATCTAATGATACATCAGGTACGTGTATACAAATGTTGCTAACAAAGCTCAAAAACCCTTGGCAAAGCAGAATATTTGGGTCGTTTTGCCTTTTTGCCTCGTTTGAGTTTTTTTTGGGGGGCCGTTTTGCCTCATTTGAACTTGTTCTGCCGTGTCCTGATTTTTTTCTGCCGCGACCTATTCCCATGTCACTGTAGCTTCTTCAGTTGTTGCATGTATAAATGCAAATATTTCTGTGCCGTGCGTGTTCAGCTACAACAAGGGGTGACAAGATCTTTGGAGTCTTGAGACATGACCTATTGTGGTCCTTGTCTGCCAATCTTCAAGAATATCAGCAAATGGCAACCTTCAGAGTCTTCAGAAGAGTTCAGGTTGAGCACGCATCAAATGCGATGTTTTGCAATTTCCCATTGAATTTTGCGGTTTGGCAACAATCTTCAAGGTTCCTCAAGGCAGAAATCCAGATTTGCGTTTTTTTTTGCGGGGTGTTGTGCCTTGTTTGCATGCATGTTTTGGTCCTGAATGTATCAATTTGGTATTAAAGAACTGTCGATGGGATTGGAGGGAGAAGAACACGAGCAAATTCGCTCTAAAACTCCTAAAGTTCAGTGCAACTGCAGCTGAGCAAAGAGTCGCACTTCCACTAAACTAAAAAACTGGGTGACAAAATCATGGCATTGTTTTCGAGCCACCACGCCCAGACGAGGCACTGAAACCCCTTATTTGGCGGACATTCCCAGAGGGAATATGATTCACGAACATTGTGGACATGATTGTGCCCTTTACACCACTTCTACCCCTTCTGCCCTTTCTGCCTTGTTTGGCAGTTTTTGGGTCGTTTTGCCGACAAGAGGGTCACAAAGCAAAAAGTCCTAAATATTTGGGAATGTGGAAGGTCCAGGAAAATACAAGTTGGTTACAAAAAGGAGGCTAACTAGTCCAACTCCTTTGCATGGCGCCTAGGCAGCCACATGTCTTCACATGTTCGACTTAACGTGATTCTTGGACGTATCCTGTCATATCATGTCTGTGTAAATATATATATATATATAAATAAATAAATAAATATATATAAATAAATATATATAAATATATAAATGTATAAATGTATAAATGTATAAATATATACATATTTATATATATATACTGTATACATGTGCGTGCGTGTGTTTAATTCAATTCTTGCACAAGAGGGTCCTGCAATCAAAAAAGGTTCAGTTTCATATGGAAATCCACAGCCATTCCCACCAATGGTTCATGTCGGAGACATCTGTGGATTTGCATGCGATCACATATGTGAACGCCGCCTGGCTCATAAAACCTCACTGCAAACAGCAGGAGATACATTCGAAAGAGGAGGCGAACCATCATCTGCGTCGTTACGGATGTTTTTCATCCGATCACTCTTCCACTGGCTCTGACGTATCATACCACGTTTTTGGCTGCGTCGTGCTTCAGCAGTTTCGATATCAAGGCCGAAACCCACTCGACAATAGAATCCTCCGCTGGCATCTGCTGGCTCTGGACCCTCAAACATGGATGAATGAACCGAACTGGGACCACAACACTGCAGCTCCCTCCCGTTCCCAAGCCAAGTAGGCAAGTTCCCATGACATGTCGTGGGCCCTGGTTGGCTGGTAATGTTGCGTGCCACGTGGCCAAGCATGACAGTGATGCAGGTGAAGATGGAAAGACCAGTGGAGAAGAAGTAGGGAAACAGCGGGTCCTGGGCACAAGCGAGACCGAGCATCCAATGGTCATGGGGATTGAACCACCCCCAAGTCCTGGCACCCCTCAACAGCAGGTGGTTTTTATTGAGGGATCTCCATCAAAAGGCCTGGCATTCTGTGGTTTCGTACGCCTGGCGGTCCTGCATCTTGATACCAATGGGCATTTTTAGTTGGTGTATGGAATGCATTTGGGGACACTTGGTATGTGTAGAGATATGAGAAAATAAGCGAATACTATGTAACCGAAGGAAGTTTAGAAGTCAAACTTCCGACAATATGGACAGATGAAAAGCAGAGATGGGAAGAGCCAGAGAGAAGAGAAGAGTAGAAGAGAGAAGATCAGAGAAGAGAAAGAGTCAGAAGAAAGAAGATGCAGATGCGCAAAAAGGTCGGAAAGCCGCGAAGCACTGTGTTTTTCCAATGATTTGTGGCTCCGGAGGGTCGAAAAGTAGGCTCGCTAAAGCGGCAGGCGCGGAGCCATCTGGCCAGATGAGAGATGAAAAAGTGCACGACGTTGTGGCGCGAAGCACATTTGCAAGTGAAAAAGCTAAAAACACCTCACGTTCGGAGCACTTTTGGAAGTTGAGATGTAGAGAAAATGCACGCTGTTGTGGCGCGAAGCACGTTTCGAAGTCAAAATGTACAAAACCCATCATTTTCGGACCACTTTTGGAAGTTGAGATGTCAAAAAAGTGCATGCCGTTGTGGCGCGAAGCACATTTCGAAGTCAAAATGTACAA
>Ga0126342_10008471_pt1 | contig 18435 bp, 19 predicted proteins | sample Cyp1metagenome_FD_92528 | JGI IMG/M metagenome (GOLD analysis project Ga0126342, IMG submission 92528) | Coral microbial communities from Lord Howe Island, Old Settlement Bay, Australia - Cyphastrea 1 metagenome | ecosystem: Host-associated > Invertebrates > Cnidaria > Coral ...
ATATTATATATGTTATATACATATATATATGTTATATACATGTATATATGTTATACATATATATATATATGTTATATACATATATATATATATATATATGTTATATACATGTATATATGTTATACATATATATATATATATATATTATACATATATATATGTTATATATATATTATATATATATATAAACCATTATATAAGCATCCTTTGTGGTGAAATTGTGTATGAATCTATAGCAGCTTGACCCAAAGCTCCGTGATCGACTGTCGCTAGATGTCGCTAGATGTCGGATTGGTTCATGGGCAACATCTGGAACCCCAAAAATGGTCAATGGCCATTTCAGGATCCGATAAAAATTGGAGGTACCTAGCATATATTTTTGGCCTATTGTTCAGGCCTATATAAGGGGATATCCCTAGAACATATGCCCTTATATGGTACAGTACCTCCATTTTAGGATCCTGAAATTTCCATTGAAATGGCTATCCAACCCATTGCATTGTCGGAATTTCTGGGGAAGAAACATGAAGAAACGCATTCACAGGATTTGTTGCTGGGAATTGATTTTCACCACCCTTTACCAAAAAAAAATGGTAGATTTATGTATATTTGCACATCGCTAACATGGCTAGTCTTGGATGTCCTTCAACAACGCTTGTCTTTAGCTGTGAAACATTTCCCGGAAACTTGAACCCAAGAAAGACCCAAAAACTCATTTACCCAAAAAACTGCCTTAACTCACGTTCACCCACTACCCAGGAGCAATTTGACCCGGTAGGAACCATCTAACAAGCAATGGTAAACCATCATTGTCTCAAAAAACGGCGAACCCGGAAATCATGGAAACCCCCATCATTACATGTGCCATCATAATATTGATCCTTATTAACCATTATTAACCATAGATATTTAACCCATTAAACCCCTTAATCCACTTCTGTATTGTCTCATCTTCTCAAAAAAAGGATTGCCATTGCAGGCCGCAGTTGCCCCATTTCTGGACAAACCCAATGCCAGTGCTCGAGAAAACCTGCTGGGGTTCTCCCACGTGCGCCGCGGTGTTTGCAAAGTATACCTGAAAGCTACTTGCGTGGTTTTCAGGGCAAACAATCAGACATTTGACCAGCAAATATTGGAATTTGAACAACGTATCCAACCAAAGTGAGAAGACTTGCCACCAATAAAAATCATGCTGGTCATTCCTTCAATGTTTCATAAGTCAGCAACAGAGTCGAGAAATCTCTCAGCCAATTGGTTGATCAATGGTGGAAACCATAGCTACCAAAGCCATCAGTGATTTTCCAGCAACGCTGGGGGACTCATAGGACGGATCCATGGGCTCCTTTTGGACACCTCGGGGCGGACCAAGAGGGAGACGGTCAGCATTTTTGGCAAACACTTGATGGAAAAACATCAAACAATCCATGGATTCACATGGTAGGGGAAAAAATCAATCAGAAATCCAGATCATGTTGTTGTTTTCAGATGTTTTCCAATCTGTTTTCCAATGGTCTAATCTGGCCTCATCTGATCTAGTGGATGTGCAACATATGTGCTATGTAAAAACATATCTACATCTATATATTGCAGTTTACATTGTGTTTATATGTTTGTTTGTATCAAATGTGTATGTTTTATTATTCTGTTGCTTTATTTTATTTGTGTGTTTATTTATCGTGCTCATGTCTACTTATTTATGTATATGTGCATGTGAAGGGGTATTCACATATGAAAACTATTGAAAACTTATAGAAACACGGATAAATGAATATGCCGCTGGTAACTACCTATTTGGAATACGTACCTTTCTAGGCTTACATACATACACCTATACATTCAACATAAATACACACATGCTTATATATATATATGTTAACATGAAACAAATGCAGGAGTTGGGATTAAAATCAATAAATGCAGATGCGCACATTTACATGTAAACAGAGAAATACATGCACATATACATTAATTGATGCATACATTTGTACACAAATTTAAGTACATTTACACGCCCGTAAATTATTTGAAAGGTTGAACATATACATATGTATATCTATATATGTATATAGTTATATAACATATATATATATATATATATATTTGCATAGTGTATACATATATGTATGTGCGTGTGTGTGTTTGTGCACGTTGTGCGACAAAGCATATAAATACGTATGTGTGTGTGTATGTCAAAGCATATACATGTGTGACGTGGGCTGCCAACGTTCATGCAAACATGCACACAAGGTGGTGCCCCCCCAGTTATGTTTGTTGGTTTATAACCCCCATGAAAAGTAGTTCGGTATATCTACCATAAATCCAGTCGTGAAATTGGAGTTATGTGAACCCCAACTGAACGCTAACGAACTGGGGCACCACCTTGTATTGTTGGGTCCACATCCCTCATTTCTGATTGATTTATGGTAGATATACCTATACTTAATGGGGCTTATAAACCAACAAACATCACTGGGGGGGCACCTGCTATGCAAATGCTTAGGCGAGCGTTTCTCATCGGAGCGGCCACTTTTGGAAGGGTGGGATGGGGCAGGGTAAAACAAACCAATGCTGGTTTCGACATTCACAAAGCACATCAAAACACATCAATTTGGCAGAGGTTAAGATGTGATATGCAAAATGTATCAAAATGTGATATGTAGGATGTGATATGGCACATGTATGCACATGTGATATGTGCATTTAGGATGCGATATTCAAAATGTTACACTGTTGCTAACGTTCTTCACTCGGAAGATTGCTTCTTTCGGCCACTTCCCGAAGAATTCGCATCATTAAAAAAAAAAAACATACCCCTCGATCCTCGAAAAAAAAGGTACACGGAATGGGTGTCCAGTGTCCAAAGAAATCACAACTCGTCAAGGTGGTCCAGTGATGTGAGCGATGCTTCCCCAGTTCCAAAGTAGGGCAAGTAGATCTACCACAAATCCCCGTCGTGAAATGGGAGTTATGTAAGTTACAGATGTGAACCCCAACTTTTTTTTTAAGCGATTCCGAACTGGAGCCAGCACCAATAAACATTGGGTCCACATCCCTTGGTGTTTCTGATGCCGTTTTGGAACACTGATCCACCTGGCTCGAAATCTTTTCCTCTTGGCCTCCCTGCCTGTGATTCATTCACAGAGTCGAGCTTTGTCTCGTGTACTGAATTTTCAAAAAAAAAACGAGGATATACTTCGATTTAGTCTATGGTAATAAATGGTGACAACATTCCAATATACAGTAGTTTGATTTGAAAAATGATCGGACCAAATCAAACATATGGTAAGCTAGTCTGATAAGTCCATGAATTCGATATGAATGCACCTGTTGTTCATTTGATACCTTACTGTTAAAGATTGTTCTGCTAAAATGGTGAATTATGATACAAAATGATACAAATACAGGGTGTCCATGAACGTTGATAGAGCCAACTTTACTCAAGAGCAGGTCAAACCAACATTGACTTGTCATTATCATGCACCAATCATACCAATCTAAAAGAGGTAACTTGAGAATAACTAATATCTTACTAAGCACTAAAGGTATGCGGCCGTTACGACATGTTAAAACTCACGGCAAAAAAAGAAGGATACAACCAACATCAACCAACAATCAGCCAGACTTTCTCTTTTTTTAAGATCTGCCTTTTCTGAGGCTGTGCCAAAATGCCGACGCGGATCGGAACAGATACCAACTGGATACACCATTTCTTTTTCAACCATGAATAATCCAAGCTGCCCGTTTTTCAGACTCGCAGAGGGTTAAAAGAGAGTTCGTACGGCAAGTCTACATAAACCATCAGGCCAAATCATAATATATAAATATAAATATATGGGTATGTATGGGTCAAAAATAGGTACCCCAATAATTAGATGGTTAATAGTTAATGCTAAAGATATACTTCAATCTGTGGTCCCATATGGCTTGAATTTTGACTCATATTATATATATATATATATATTATATATATATATGGGTACCAAGACAGAAACTTGCGGATTTTCGGTGAAAAGATTGCTCATGATGAACATCGTGAGGGCCGGGAATTGGGCATCAGATTGGTCACTGGGTGGTTGCCGTGGACCACCGGATCTCATGGAGAACTCCATGAAAAGTTGACATTTTCATTGCCAATCAGCCAGATACCTGGCAAAAAATTAAATTCTTTGCCGGTTAGTAAATAAGTAATACCAAAAGACTAAAGGATTAAAGTATCCATGTAAGATTGGTTCTGTCTGGTCTTGCTTTGCTTCGGACAACCCGTCGCAAAGCCATTTCGAGCTCATGCTTTGCAAGCGTGCAAACCATAAACCAGACAGAACCAGGTAGGTTTCACGATAGTTTCGTGGTACCTTTCACTGACACTGGATGGAATTTTGCGAAACGACGGGTTTGAGTACGGCGACCTCCTGTGGATGGAGAAAATCCATTCGTAACTATGAAGCCCGGTAAATAATAAGATAGTAATGGGATAAACCCAGCAGCTGGTGCAGGATTTTGTAAAAATACAATGGGTATCTTCATGCACCAAATGTGCTGAATATAAAACAAACTCAACATGGGAGCTCATAAGCAACAATGATATGGGAGCTCATACTGCTGTGGCGGCCTCAAGGGGGAAAATTGGAACCACATTTTTATGTGGTGTAATTTTCTCATCTACAGCGAAAAAAAATATTTGAGAGTGCAACATACTTAAATACCGCCCACAGATTTGGGGGTCCCACTTGAGACAACAGAAAACCATTAGATAGTTGTATCCCAGAATTTCAGACTGAGGGTCTGTTGGCCGATTTTTTTTTCGTCATTCACCACCAGAATTTACCTTAAGTGGAACCCAGTCAGACTGCTGTTTCCATTACGGTCACATTACCAAAGCAATAGAAATTTTCGGGGCTCACCAAATGGGGTCTGTCTGAAAATGGAGTGCCCCAAATTTTCATGGATCACAATTTTGTCCCTATTAAAACAACCAAAAATTGGGGTGGTTTTTCCCCCCTTCTCATACCCCAAATATCATCAGGCTCGTTAGACATTTCGTTAAGTATCCCACTACTAGTTGTCATGCCGTAATAGATACCTCATGTTCGCCATTAATAAAAAATTGGGGAAGTATATACAGTCCATTGCTTGATTTCTTTGAGAATCTGCACCCCAAACATCACCAAAACGCTGCCCGGCCTGCATTTTCGCCTACGGTTTGTCGTTTGGATTTGGGGCAGTTCAACCCTTGCAACTGGTACATCTGGATTGTAATGTGGTAAACCCAACAATAAATGATCCCCGACAAAGGTTTGGTTGGTGGTTGACCTACCCCTCTGAAAAATATGAAAGTCAGTTGGAATAATTATTCCCAATATATGGAAAAATAAAAAATGTTCCAGACCACCAACCAGTTTATTGTTGGGTATACCCCTAGTTGGAATGATGTAAACTGACCCTCAAATGGTTAGTCACTGGGATGAACATATCTGCGATATGAGTGGGAATGATGCATTCCAAGCAGGTGCGTGTTCCTCAGTCTTGGTATTTCCATGTTCTTCAATTTGAATTCCTTAATTCGGCCCTTTGCAAAGGAGCATTTGCAAATAGAATCTCCAAATTTAGGGTTGCACCCCCCCCATCAACAAAAAGTGTGCAACCTGGTGTTCGATTGGGCTCTCTGGAGGTCTCCGCCAGTGGAGCTGTGGAAGTTCTCTGCAAATTAATCATATAAGTATATATAAGTGTTTTATGTTCTGATTAGGGGGGTTTTCCAAATCCAATTCCGGGCAATAAGTTTGACAGATTTCAAAGGCGATGTTTTCATAGGTCTCGGAAAGGAGTATGACAACATACATTCTATTAGGGTTTCAATTTTCATTTTAGCGGAACAGAATCCCGAAAGCAAAGCACCCCTCTAAGTGTTCCCGTGCTTGCCCCAACTTAGGATACGTGTTAAGGTGATGACTCAGTGAACAAGTTTCCTTGTATTTGCCCTGTTTTCTGGGATCCATTGCTAACTTGTGGATTTACCGTGATTTACCCTCCACTAAAGATATGGAAAATGGCCCACAAAAATAGAGGATTTTGAACGTCTTCAAAATGATGATTTCCATGCGTTCGCTTACCAAAGGCCAACCGTTGACATGGAGACTTCTTCGTACACATTTCCGTGGGGTGAACCATATTCCGCCAGGGTTAGAGGGGCAAATTCATCCTTAGGTCCTGGGCGCCCGGGCAACAACGTCACTGGCTAATTCTTAGTCGTAAGCCACACTAGCAATTTTTGCGAACTGGGAATGTACCCTCTGGTAATTTGTTACATAGCTACTGAAAATGACCATTTATAGTGGATTTTCCCATGAAAAATGGTGATTGTCCATAGTTATGTTAAATTACCAGAGGGTAATTTCATGTTTGATAATGGTACCATTCCCAATTTACCTGATGCTACCATTAGCATTGTTTCTTGCCCACCCAACGTTCGCTTGAGAGGGTGAAGCTGCAGCACAACCAGCTCTTGGGTTCACTCGGGGAATGCCTTTTCATCCCCAAGATTGGGCGTTTGCAATCCAAAGTAGGGGGCATTGGGAATGTGGATCCCAAGGTAACTCCACCTACACATGTTGCTTGAAAATCTGGTGCCACACATTGGAAATAATACGGGCCCCATTTTTGGACCAGTAGAAATAGCAGATTCGTGTCATAGCATGAACCACTAGAAACCATTAAACTAATTTTGACTTACATGTGTCCGCATAATCACACATTATTCCTACAGGTGGGCCTGATCTATACATAGAATATAGAAATACATGTACTATACAAAATAATATATATATGTATATATAATGTGTGTGGAAAACATATTTGTATATACACATATAAGTTGTCATAAAAGTCATTGAATAAATAAAGAAAGAAACAAATAAATACATAAATAAATAGATAAATATATACACATGTTGGATCTAAACAAGGCGAAACATGCCATACAAGATTCTGATGGTGCCCGGCCATGCCCAGCAGAAAGCTTCGAAAAAAGTAGGGACTACAATCAACCCATGGTTTATAGGAGCGTCGGTCTTTATTAAATTTGTGAAGTGCGTCAGCGAAAGACAAAACGGATACTAAAATGCTAATAAAACTACATGAGATCAATGACATGAAAGAATCAGTGCACAAATGGCTGACTGGGTGAATGAATGAGCGAATGAATGAACGAACGAACGAACGAATGAATGAATGAACGAACGAACGAGTGACTTGAGATGACATGATAAAATGAAAACGACGTGAAAATGAAATGCAAATGAAAATCGCAAAATGAGATTGAAAATAAAAACCTGCCCAGCGCTTCAGCCGCGTTGGAAAGTCGGCGGCGCAAACATATTGAGTGATCCCAATGTGCACCATTGTTCATAGCAAATCGTATATCTCATGCATGCCATTCAACGGACCAGTCAACTCCCAACCATGGATCCAACAGCAGGAATCATCCTGGTGAAGTCTTAAGCGTGGCAAGCTTGGCATAGTCAAAAATGGGGTTAGTGTGGGATACCACCCCAAATCGTCAAGTGTATAATTTTCATCAAATTTGAGGGTAGTCCGAAGAGAGCTCCAAAGTCTAAAGCTTTCACGCACCATCTAGCTGCGGCCAGCCAATCGAACCCAATCATGTTGCCGTGATCTCGCGCCAGGTGGCATATCAACATTTATCAACATCGGACCCGACAAAAAGAATTTGATAGATGTCAGTAGATTTAGATAGATGTAGATAGACTTAGGCGGAGGGAGATAGATACAAATAGATCCAGATAGGTTTAGATAGATTTAGACAGATAGAGATAGAATTAAAAAGATCTCAGTTCCAAAAAGAAAGATTTTAGGAAAAAAATGGATTTCGATAGATACAGATCGATCTAGATAGGTACAGATAAATAGATAACCTCCACATCCAGGCGACTGGGATACACCTTTGGCCTGACAGGAGCCAATTGATGATCCGGGAACCCAGGCAACCGGACTGCAGAAATGAGAAAACATCTAGAAGATTATTGGGGTGTCAATCAGCTCTCGGGATTTTCCATGATTTGTCGATATAGTAGTCCCCAAAAAGACTGAAACAGCTCAATTGACCATGCTTATGTATGTTTTAGATTATCTTTGCAAGCTTGTACTTACATTCCACACCTGGTAGTCTTTTTGACCTAGCCAGTCATGTTTGACACTTTTTTCGACTTCAGTGAAATTCTATATTCGATTTTTTTGAGGAAAGAGATGAAAAAACGGCGAGGGTTAAGTGAAGTTGGGGTGATGGGCGGGGTGGAAATGAAGAGGTATGGTGAGGTGAAAGGAGAGGAACATCTTCTTGCAAGTGCCTGTCAAACTGATATCATTGTTCTGAGTTTCTCTTGAAATTGCCTTACGAATATCTAGCCTAAAGATCCGATATCCTCATTCATAGCTTTCCTTCAAGCGTGCTGTCATATTTTCATTCTGGCGGTACCCTTGTCTAGCCTTTGTACATGTCCTTTTCGAAAGCAATTTCTATTCCAATTGACATTGTCTTTTCCGGTTTGTTCTGAAATTTGCTTGCAAAGATCAGTTTCCTTTTAGTTTCTCTTTGAAGCTATTTCCAATGTTCGTTGGAACAATTCTCTTTAGACGCGATCCAAAAACGGCGGCGCCATTATAAAGCATAGGGCGGGCCAAGGCATTTTGTCTCGCATGCAATGTAAAGTGTATGATTTTCATTGCTTTCCTGCATGTGCCAATGTCTGTCCCACCTCTTGGGATTCTCTGCGCCTTGCCCCGCCGCTTCTCCACAGCTTCTTGCCCTCCCCTGTCTCCACCTACAAAAGAGAAAGACGCGGAAAGGGGGTGAAGTAGGTGGAAAGGTGTTGGTGGAAGGGTAGGCGGAAGGGGTGGATATGGTTGGAGAGGTTGGGTGAAGGTGATGCTAGGGTGATGCGAGGGTGGAACGAGGCTGGAGTGTGGAGAATGTGACCAAAAATTGATACCAAATAAACGGATACATCTATTGTATTTATTCACATCCTTTGCGTGATCCACTGCTTGGGATTCTGTCCTTCCCTTTCCTCTTCTCCGCAGCTTTTTCTCTTCTCTCCCTCTCTCCACCCTTCTACATTTCCATCTCCGCACCCTCATACCTCTTCTGGAAAGAATGTTGCCTTTCTTCTTTTCCTCAGCTTCTCCACCTCCGCCTCCTCTACCTCTCCACTAAATATTAAGCAGTTATTCCATACATTTTATATATTCTGTCAGAAACGCCAAAAAAGTCATAAGTAAAACACAAAAAAAAAAAAACACAATTAGTTATTTTGTCCTCAGGTTCTTACCCGCACAGACCTGAAAAATATATATATATATAATAAATAGAATCGAAAATAAATATTTTGGCTTGAGTTCCATCTCCAGAAGGACCTGGAAATTTAATAAATAAGATAAATAAAATATAATATGTATTTCATTTATTTGTTTTTATTAAGTTTTCGAAGCTTCCGCCAGGATTAATTAATTTAAAAAAATATATATGTATGCTGTATGCTATTTATTTTATTTATTAAATTTCCAGGTCCTTCTGGAGAAGGAACTCAAGCCAAAATAAATATCTATTTTATTTATTTTATTTGTTCTGGCGGAAACGTGGAAAATTTCATAAATATATATTTATTTTATGTATTCTATTTATTCTGGCGGAAGCTTTGAACATTTGATAAATAAAATTAATATAATAAATAAATATTTATTTTGTTTAGATTATTTAAAAGGAAATACAGCAGGAATCTTCAGCCGTCAAATAGTACAGAAAGGTCTCTGTAACAATGTAATATGATGTAATGTAATATAATGTAATTAAATACAATACTACATGTTGTATAAATATTAATTAGGATTATGTGTATGTATATATATATAAACAATTGTACACAAAACCACTAGTTTGGGCATACCTGTAGGAATCATGTCTTGACATTGGGACAACTCAATATTTGTGACATGAACCACTGCAAAAAAAAGAAAAAGTGGTGGTTAACCAACAGCGGCGGTGATTTAAAACCGAACTTGTACCCTCTGGTAAACGTTTACATAGCTATGGAAAATGACCATTTATAGTGGATTTACTATGGATTTACCCATTAAAAATGGTGGATCTTTCCATAGTTACGTCAACGTTTACCAGGCCGGGTCAAAAAAACTGGGCCTTGGATGGGTGAATTTCAAGAGTCACTCAGAGCTGGCGAGGCCAACTCTTTGTAGCATTGGCGAGGCCACCCAAAGATGCTGAATTTAAGTGCCATCCGGGTACAAAGTGGGGCCCCCGTTTACGATAGCTAAGTTGGGGTTCACATAACTCCAAGTTCACTATGGTTTATGGTACGCAAATAACTATAGTTACTGGGGTTTATAAACCAATTTATAACTGGGGGGCCCCACATTGTACTCGGGAGAAAGGATTTGTCCTAATTCACACTGGAGACATCGGCAGGGTGAGGTTCTTAGTTCAGCATGAACACAGATGATCATGACCCCCTTGTGATAGAAAAGTCCCTGATTCATGGCTCCCATGAAAATATCACTACATGACCGTGGGCAATCCTCCAAGTTGTCCATTCCGCTACCCTCCAAATTGGGGGAAAGCTCCATATGTTGAAGCCCACATCATCCCAAATCGATTACGCTCATCAAAAAGGTCCCCAGATCGCCACGTCGCCACGTCGCTTTTCAATTTTTTCGCAGCTTTCCTACTCTGGCTCGATGGTCTCTCTAAATGGACCCGAAATCTATTTCAGCAACGAACAGAATCTCAATGGCACCCCGGGCACCCCGGGCACGATGGGATTTCTCCAGGAAAAGTGGCTGAATTCACCGGAAAATGGTCAAAACCAGGGATCGATCACCAAATTAGGGGGAAATGCGCAACGGATTGCGAAAAATTGTGGATCAACTTCCCAGTTTGCTCAGGGATGTGTAGAAAACATTGGAAGCCACCCACAACTTTGTTTTTCAATTAGTCTACGAGTCTACCCCACAAGAGAAGCAAATCCAGTGCAAAAAAGGGTGTGTCACGGTCACGGGAGACCCGGTTCCCGAACAGATTGGATTCCGGGCCCCACAAGACTCAGCAGAACCACCAGGGAACTCGGGAAACTCATAGCTGTGCAAAAATTAGCATCGTGAAATATGGGGAAAATTCATGGATTTTCGATATCTTAGGTTATGGCAATCGTTTTTATCTTCGCCATGATTTTCTGGCACGTTTTTTCTTTTGATGTCGCCATAGATCAAGAATTATGCCAACATTCTCCCATTTTGTTTTGCTTTGAAATGCTTCCGTTGTGTTGGTCAAATCCCCATATTATGGCCCATATTTGAAAAAATCTCATGTCACATCCCCAGTTGCCAATGTCATACACCCATGTTCTGTTCAAAGGTATGTTGATCTCACGTACCCATCTCTATATCTCACATTATCTCACATTTGATTTTTTGTTGGGCCCTGTTGATTCACATCCCATTTTCAACTTGCTCCTACACCTCTTCTGTCCACCAAGTTATACGAGAAAATCTGAAAATGTGCCGGCGGAAACTGGAGATTCGCTTCGCTGGAACGCTCACCGAAAGCATCTGGCCCTGTCGTTTGAAAAAATGGTACCCCCATTGAGGCGCCGAAGGTTTCGGAATTCAGGACAGCTTTGAACATTTCAAATGCTTCATGACGGTTCAGATGGGATGTTTGTGGTTTGAGAAGTTCCCAATCTTCCAAAGACAGATGGCCATGTGCTAAATCTTCACGACCCCTCGAAATGAGTCCTGGATGAATTTTCGACCTGCGCGCCTCTTAAAGGTTGCGCCACAAAAGTCATGACCTCCATTCCCTGGTTGGAGGAGGTGGCGCCACCAGTTGCGCTGCGATACCAGTCCCTGACCCCTTTGAAAGGGCCAGCCGCTCACATTTCGCACGCTTGGTGGAACGTTGAGATGCGATCAAAAAACTCCTGGTTTTGGAATGTCGCGACCCCAGAATGATAGGGTTACATATATCCATGTTTTGTTGCTACCAAAAGATCAAAAGGATGAATCAAAAAGGTTACCGTACATGATGCTGCATTATGTTACAATGATCACTATTTCAGTGTAGCATTTCAAGGTATTTTGCTTTCTTATTCTTTCCACTTTCAAAAAGGTGTCATTTTGAGCTTCGCTCCGAAAACCTTGTGCACTAGACTGGGAAATGCGGAAAAAATGGTCAGAAAATACACCATTTACACGGGATGAAACCCTATGAGATTACCCTGTTACTAGCTGTCGCCTGGCTCACCCAATCCCATCTATATAACCAGTGTTGCTTGAGTCACCATTACCCTCTGGTTATGTCAAAATAGCTATTGAAGCTGGTTATTTATAGCGGATTTAGCCATTGAAAATGGTGGATATTTCCATAGTTCTGCAACAGTTTACCAGAGGGTATCCACATTGAATCCCCATTAAATCCTATGAAATCCCCATGGAAAATCACCATGAATCCCCATGTTTTGACCAGAAACTACCGGCAGAATTGATCAATCCATCTGGGGTCCCGGGTCCGGCGTTTGACACTTTGTCTATACCCATACAGTCCCATACCATGGTCACAAACTGGTATAAGGGGTATGGTCATCCATCATCTTATAGTGATTATAGTGGGTCTATAAATATATCATTAATATATATATATATATATACATATATATTATATAATATACATATATATATATAATACATCATCCGCTCATGCAACATGTAATGAATCCAACCAACTTGACAAGCTTAAACCTTCGGTCAGGTCTCGTGTCCCAGGACAGAAGTGTCCGGTGCTCCAAGTGAAGCGGAGTCAAGCGGAGTCAGACGAAGCCAATGGAAATCGTCATGGCGATCCGAAGATCATCCTTTTGACTCATACCCTCTGGTGAACTAACATAGCAATGGAAAATCACCATTTTTCATGGGAAAATCCACTATAAATGGCCATTTTCCATTGCTATGTTAAATTACCAGAGGGTATCCACATTGAATCCCCATGAAATCCCATTACATCCTATTAAATCCCCATTAAATCACCATGAATCCCCATGTTTTGACATGGCTACCGGCAGAATTCACCAATCCATCTGGGGTCCCGTAGGCATGGTCACAAACTGGTATAAGGGGTATGGTCATCCATCATCTTATAGTGATTATAGTGGGTCTATAAATATATCATTAATATATATATACATATATATTATATAATTTACATATAATACATCATCCGCTCATGGAATATGTAATGAATCCAACCAACTTGACATCTGGCACAGTTTTATCACATTAATATCCGTTGAATCCTCCGTTGAAGTTGCTTCCATCTCCGTCTCAAGCCTCCGTCGCAAACGTTCGGTCAGGTCTCGTGTCCCAGGACTCGTGTCGTCAGGATCCAAGTCAAGCGGAGTCAGACGAAGCCAATGGAAATCCAAGTCATGGCGATCCGAAGATCATCCTTAATGATGGATATCCATATTCCTAATAGGATTAATAATATATTATCCATAATATCCATCATAATAGTCATAATATCCATAATGTCATTAGTATCTTTCTCCACTCATGATAATCATGATAGCTGACTGGAGCCAACGAGTAAAAAACACCTAAAACACCTTAAAAAGCACATCCCAGCCCCGCGACCTACGATCCCAGTGACAAGTAACAAGCCACTGGTGAAATGAAGCACACAACGACTCAACGACCGCGCGCGGATTGCCACCCGCCGTTGCGAACTGAAAGTCCCTCCAAAATGAACGTCGCAGAGCAAGTGGCACGTGGCTCAAACTCAGCCTGGGAAATCATCCACTTCATCATGGAAAACTGCTATGAAATACTCTCTGGTAAATAAACATAGACCCTAAAAATAAGCCGGTTCTAGTGGAAATTAATCTTCCAACCCCGACAACTGCCAGGGTCTATGTTAATTAACTAGAGGGTACCTATCAAGAGCGATCTAACCTTAGCACGAAAACTCCTGGTAAGAAAGTCTATCTGGGGTGATCTGCATTTTCTTATTACCCCTAAAGGGCATTAAACGGCAATTTACTTCAAAGGGGAATTTATCATTACTGGTTGGTGGTTGACCTACCCCTCTGAAAAATATGAGTTCGTCAGCTGGGGTTACTATTGCCAATATATGGAAAGTCATAATCCAGCCATGTTCCAAACCACCAACCAGTCATTATTAACCATTATTAACCATTATTAACCATGATTAACCATTATTAACCATTATTCACCATGATTAACCATGATTAACCATAATTAACCATCATTACCCCGTACTAAATGTTCCAGTCACCACCAGTTAACCGCGTTGTTTTTCGGATCGTGGATTTTTTCAGGGCGCAACGGCAAGGACCCATGGGACTGATCAGAACGTTAGGAAATCCAGACCACATGGGGAGATCATCTCCAACAAATACCCTCTGGTTATGACTAACATAGCCATGGTATAGATGGCCCATAGAAATAGATGGTTTACCTATCAAAAATGAGGATTTCCATGGCGAACTGTTAAATAACCAGATGGTAATTCGACATAAAATAACCAGATGGTGCATAGAAATAGATGGTTTACCGAACTTAAAAAAGCATGATGGATCTTTCCATGGCGAACTGTGAATGTCATAACCAGAGGGTATCTGTTGGAGATGTTCCAAATCGCCATTAAATGGATCAAAATGGGACATTTACCAAACCCTGTTGAATCATGTTGCATCCCGGAAATCCCCGTGCCAATCTTGAGCCGTTTCTTTGTCGCCCGGCCCAATTTGATGCGCATCGCAGCCCGTTTTGTTTCCGGGAAACGCCCCACTGACATTGTCGATGCCATACGGGGCGCAGACCGGGGGATATGCGATGGCATGTGCCGCAAATTCCAGATATTTATGGCTAGAAGCATCAGCATTGGGTCCAGGTCAGCGATAAGTTCATGTTAACAATTGTTCAATTGCCAAAAAAAAATAATAAAACATAATAAAACTGGAATATGATTCTTGAAGTTCGTGTTTTCGAAATTTCTTGTCCAATGATCCTTCAGTCGACCATTTGTCAACACCGTCGGAAAATGTGTTTCTGCCATGAGGGTTCTGTCACCTCAGACTGGGTACTGTCAGATCCCGTTTTTTTGCCCAAAAAGATAGAAAAAACATGTCCATAACCCATAGGATCCATGTATGGTATATATGCTGACATTTGGGGTATATTGATGGTAAATGCTACCATATATAGCATACATGGATCCTATGGGTAGTAAAAATGTCCGATTTTAGGGTTTTATCTTTTTGAGGCTTCCTATATCATGTTATATCATGTTATACAATCTATTCTCTCCATTTTCGTGAGAGTCTCAGAGTCACAAATTACCAAAAAGAAACACCACTGGATAATGTTCACTATCCACAAGCACAACAAATTGCTATTTCACCTGTGAAAAAAAATAAAGAAGGGATTTGGACCTAGAAAATTTGGAGTTTACAATTTCAACTAGACTAGTCAGAGATTTCCCTATTTGGATGGGCTTTACTTGTCACAGATGTCCAACTCGTATCTGGCTGGTCCTTAAACAACAAATCCTGCACCAGCCAAGGGCGCCAGTTCCTTCACTAAGTTGGTTTGCTAAGTTGGGTTTACAGATGGGTTTATGATGGATTATATCATACATAATTAATCATACTGCTGAATCACTTTTTTCAGGGGGTCACAAATGATAAGCTGTTGCAAACGTAACTGGGGGTGGACTTCTTATAGTCTGTCAAATGAAAATCTACTCAACTCGACAGACATTTCTGTTGCTCAAAATAGCTCCATGTAGGTTTCAAAACAGGAACATCCACCATAAAGCCAATCGTTAGCCAATCGTGAGTTCAACTGAATGACCCGATAAAAATCACAGATCGAACTGTCGAAATTTGAAATCTGAATCTACCCTCCTGTAAATTAACATAGACCCTGGCAGATAGGGATTGGAAGATTAGTTTCAACTAAACAATGGCTATTTTCAGGGTCTATATTATACCAGAGGGTAACTCCCTGACCTGGTGCCTGTGCCGGACAAAAGCGGTGAATCACCACGACACCACGACCCGACGGGTCCCGACGGGTCCCGACGGGTCGCGTGGTGTGAAGGTAGTGGTCGCAGGGATGAACACCGAACCGAACTGTGCGTCAGCGATAAACGTTGGCAAACAAAAACACGTTTTTGTAGAATCTATGTATAGATATCATGTGTAGATTTACACATGTGGATAGTTTTTTTGATATACAGGCAGGTGTGTAGATACAGAAAAATTCATGTTATGTAGATATACATATGGCCATATGTTGTTTGTACATACACAGAAAGTAAGATATGTACATAAGTGTGAATACCTATATAAGCCCATAATATATATATATACATATATTATATTGGCAATCTGCAAAGCGAAATATCAGAAGCTGGACTGCCACGGACTACGTGCATTATCAGGTATCACGGGCATGCAACCACCATATCTGAACCACTGTGTCATGTACATTGAACGACGGGAGCCAACTGAAAACTAATGGCATGAAGTCTCACATACATGGGGGTCCCCGAAAAGATACAAGGTGATAAACCCACGGTGATGTTTGTTATTGGTTTATAAATGTTTATAAAGCCCATCTGACTATATCTATCACAAACCCAATCGCTAGTCTACTTCAAAACCGAGTTATCTAACTATATGAAGGTTTCCATAAATGGGGGATCCCCAAAAATGGCTGGTTCATGATGGAAAATCATACTAAAATGGATGGTTCAGGGGTACACCTATTTCAGGAAACCTCCATATGACACCAGTTTGCAGAAAAGTACGTTTTGAAGGGGACCCTGAAGTTTTGCGAAAGTGTCTCAAGTCACGGAAAGGTGTGCAGCCCTTCAAAACTTCTCGGGTCCAGCGCTGTGAGCCAGCGCTTTCTGTGCTGCTGGGTTTCTGCACGGTGCCGGCGCATTCACAAAACGGGATGAAATGTGCCCGGTGGCGCCTGGCACTATACGAAAGGCTCTCAGGCACGCAGCTTTCGTTTCTGCCCCCAGGGTTGGTTGCGGGAAGAAAACTACCAAAATCATCTGGGGAGACGAACATCCCCTTGGAACACAACTCGTTGCACCTTCCCTGGGCTGTTTCTCGCCCCGTGGCTGCTTCTTTGTAAGCCACGGTGACATCAACGTGGACTGCCATCCACATATGGTGTATTTGTCTGTGCAGTCCACCATGAAAACAATCTGCCGCTCCGAATAGAGGTTTCCCAGATCTCAAAAGGAACTAGCCTCTGGTAATTTAACAGTTCGCTATTGAAAATTGTCATTTATAGATATTTATAATTGATTTACCTATGAGTTTGATGGTTCTTTTCCATAGGTTTTTGTATGTTTACCAGAGGGTAACTTGTGCAATTTCTTCAAGGTGACTCTCAGTAGAGTTGCCGACATCCAGGCTTTGTTGCGTATCCACGTGTTAAAACAGTCCCGGCCTAGGCTGTTTATCTAGCAACAATGACAATGAAATGAAAGCAATATTATATTAATATAACAGAAAAAATGTATATACGGGTATATCGGTTAGATATATGTTTCTCATTGAAATACATAATATCTATTGTATTTTCATTGCCGCCAATCGAATCGAAATAATAGGACTAAATACATTTTAAAGAAATGCGCTAGCATTAAGTACACTGAATGTATTTCTAGTTCGTAAATATTCATCCTATTGTTATGTTTCTGATAACTTTGATATTGATAGTGAAATTATATCTATAATTTAACAGGAATGCGGATAGTTACTATACAATTCCCATCATGTGGTGAGGTAACATGATGAAGTCGTTATTGAGGTTACATGATATGGCGACCTGTTCCCCATTCAATACCTAAGAAGTGGACGAATAACAAAATGAAGGAAAACCCTTAATAGTTGCCCATACCAACATTTGAAAACACGCTTGATATTGGATAAATCTAACCTGTAAATGTAGAGGTAGATTTATTTTTACAAATATCAAATATCAACAATACCACAACAACGCAGATGTTCCCGGAAGAAAACCAATGTACCGTTTTTTGGGATCCTTTGGGTCACTGGGAGCCTCCACTTTCCTGTGTCGGAACTTGCTCGAAAATAAGTTTGCGTGTGGCAGCCGATGTGCTGAATGCCGCGTCGTTTCGCGACGGTGTTTTTCTTTCTGAGTTCAAGGAAAAAAATCAAGATCTAAACAATTACTTTACTTCGTGTGATCCCCACCATGACATGTCAGGACATGTCAGGACGTATATTTGGACAAATCTTGAATATATTCTGACATTCTATCTGACATATATTCTGGCATTCTATC